>ENA-OQIG01000723-OQIG01000723.1-human-gut-metagenome-genome-assembly--contig:-NODE-723-length-17444-cov-3.777386_pt1 | contig 17444 bp, 19 predicted proteins | sample MGYA00242576_ERZ504741 | MGnify/ENA primary metagenome ERZ504741 (study PRJEB26092, sample SAMD00036436) | human gut metagenome | host: Homo sapiens | study: EMG produced TPA metagenomics assembly of... | reverse complement strand
ATTTATACTCCCTGCGAATATAATCTGAAACAGGAAACTGGCGCGTAGATTACGATCAAATGGAGGAAGTAGCATTGCGTGAAAAGCCAAATGATCATTGGAGGCGGTTCGGCTACTCTCGTGAATGGGATTATAAACGTATGCGCGAAATTGCCGACAAGGTAGGAGCAATTCTCATGATCGACATGGCACATCCTGCTGGGTTAATTGCAGCCGGTCTATTGGATAATCCTGTGAAATATGCACATATTGTGACTTCAACCACTCATAAGACCCTCCGAGGACCTCGTGGTGGCGTAATCATGATGGGAAAAGACTTTCCTAATCCTTGGGGAAAGAAAACTCCGAAAGGAGAAATTAAGATGATGTCTCAACTACTTGACTCAGCTGTATTCCCAGGAATACAAGGAGGGCCGTTGGAACATGTGATTGCAGCCAAAGCTGTAGCTTTCGGTGAATGTTTGCAACCCGAATATAAAGAATATCAAAAACAGGTACAAAAGAATGCCGCTGTATTAGCACAAGCCTTGATTGACCGTGGTTTCACTATTGTTTCAGGTGGCACTGATAATCATTCCATGCTGGTTGACTTGCGTAGTAAATACCCTACTCTAACAGGTAAGGTTGCAGAAAAAGCACTCGTATCTGCTGATATAACAGTTAATAAAAATATGGTTCCGTTTGATAGTCGTTCCGCATTCCAGACTTCAGGTATCCGTTTGGGTACTCCTGCCATCACAACACGTGGTGCAAAAGAAGATCTGATGTTGGAAATCGCGGAAATGATCGAAACCGTATTATCTAACGTAGAAAATGAAGAAGTGATAGCACAAGTACGTGCACGTGTCAACAAGACAATGGAAAAATATCCGATCTTCGCATATTAAATAGCACATTTTAGTATTAAACAATAACATACGTGGGCTCGCAATTCTCTGTGAAGAAAGTTGCGGGCATTTTTTTGCTCTTTTAACATCGCATTAACACCTCCCTCAAAACCTTTCATTCCTGTTAACCGTTGATAAGTAACTAAAAAAAGAAGATGATATTTACTTAATACCTAAACTGATATGAAAATAAGAAATCTAATGGTCGCAGCAACCTTATTGGTTACTGCCGGAGCTATGGCTCAAAATCAAGATTGTGCCTTCTTTTTTCCCAACCAAGAAGGTGAACAAATCACCCGTAATTGCTACACTGCTGATGGTAAACTTACTAATATCCTAGTCTACAGAGTAGATCAGGCATATGAATATCCGTCAGGTATGGAGGTAGTAGCAAACTATACATTTACTGATGCCACAGGCAAAACACTCAATTCCGGACAAATGGTAGCTCGTTGTAGCGATGGAAATTTTTCTATGAGTATGGGAGATGTGGCAACATTCCCCACAGCACTCAACATGATGAACGCTGATGTATATATGATGGGAGATTTAATGAATTATCCGGATGCCTTTTCTAATCCGATGAATCCGGGAGACGATGACGAATTTGATGACGGAACTCTGCGTCTTTACCAAAAAGGAAATAAAAACAACCGGGCTGAAATCTCCGTATTCGACAGAGAATTTGTTACTACAGAAACTGTAAATACTCCTGCTGGAGCATTTTATTGTACGAAAGTAAAGTATGAAATGAATATCTGGACACCGAAAGAAACAATTAAGGGTTACGGATATGAATGGTATGCACCCAATATTGGTATTGTCCGTTCCGAACAATATAATAATAAAAAGGAGCTACAATCGTACAGTGTGTTAGAAAGAATTAAAAAATAGCACACTGGACTCTATATATCCGTCATCCCCGCCATTCGTTCAGAAAGAATAGCGGGGATTTATTTGACTAATCTCCAAGAATCACAATAAATTTATGGGCCTCCAAGAAACTATCTCAGAATAGAAAAAAGAGGCAATATTACTGGTTCGGATATAATGATCCCCTCGTTCTAGCTTTAATCTATTACAATACAAGGCTAGAACAAGGGGATTCTTATATTTGAAGTTTTAACCTATAAAATCCTCAATTTCCAGTTTTTTTTGAAACTACCTCTTCCTGTATATGGAAAAGTTTAGCTCAATCCTTCAATATTACCATCCACAATATCGATATGGAGTGCTTGCGGCTCTTTTGGCAAACCAGGCATACGCATAATCTCACCTGCAATCGCTACAATCATTTCGGCTCCATTGTTAATAACGATATCTTTAATATGGAGTTCAAAGTTATCTACTGCCCCATATACTTTTGGATCGGCTGAAAAAGAATATTGCGTTTTGGCAATGCATACAGGATAATGACCGATTCCCATTTCTTCAATTAATTTAATCTTGTTACGGGTCAATGTGCTATAGGTCACAACGCTTGCACCGTATAAATTGGTTGCGACTTTCTCAATCTTCTGCTGTACACTATCTTCATCATTATAGGTAAACTGTAATGGTTCGGATGGTTTGTTTTCAATTGTCTCAACCACCAGATTCGCCAGATCGACGGCGCCTTCACCACCTTCTGAAAAAGCATTATTGATAGCATAGCCTACTCCCAACTGCTCACAGTGCTCACGAAGCAACTCCATCTCTTCATCCGTATCACTGGCAAACTTATTGAAAGCAACAATAACAGTCTGACCAAACGAGTGCAGATTGCGGACATGCTTATCTAAATTACGCAAACCTTCTCTCAATCCTTCGAGGTTTGGCTCCTTAATGCGATCGAGGCTAACTCCCCCATGCATTTTAAGTCCTTGCGCAGTAGCCACAATCACTGTCAAACGCGGCTGCAACCCACTCTTGCGACATTTAATATTGTAGAATTTCTCTGCTCCCAAATCAGCACCGAAACCGGCCTCTGTAATTACATAATCACCAAAAGTCATTGCCATCTTCGTTGCTAATATAGAATTACATCCATGAGCAATATTAGCAAATGGACCTCCATGCACAAAGGCGGCAGTACCTTCGGTAGTCTGTACCAGGTTCGGATGTATAGCATCTTTCAATAGAACTGTTATAGCTCCTGCCACACCCAGATCTTTAACTGTAAACGGTTTATTATCATAGGTATATCCTAAAAGAATATTTTCAATTCGACGGTGAAGATCATCCACGTCTTTTGAAAGACAAAGAATTGCCATGATTTCTGATGCTGGAGTAATATCAAATCCGGATTCCTGCGTAATACCGTTGGTCTTCGGTCCTAGACCAACTACGATATTCCGTAAAGAACGGTCGTTCACATCAAGTACCCGACGCCAAAGAATCTCTTTTAGACCGAAACCCTTAGATTGATTTTGGTATAAATAATTATCCAGCAATGCGGAAATCATATTGTGAGCAGAAGTGATAGCATGAAAATCACCGGTAAAATGCAAATTAATCTTCTCCATCGGAAGTACCTGGCATAACCGCCTCCTGCCGCTCCTCCTTTCATTCCGAAGCACGGTCCCAAGGAAGGTTCGCGCAAAGCGACAATTGCTTTTTTGCCAATCTTATTCAGTCCTAACGCAAGACCGATAGAAACAGTCGTTTTACCAATGCCCGCCTTGGTTGCAGTAATGGCAGTAACCAAAATAAGGTTACTCTTTTTTACTTTCTCTTCATCAATCAGATACTCGGGAATTTTGGCAATATAACGACCATAATTTTCTACTTCATCGCGGGGAATACCGATGCTTTCTGCTACTTGTTTTATTTTCTTCAACTCAACACTACGTGCTATTTCTATGTCTGATTTCATATCGGGAGTTTTTAGGTTTTTAAAATGGAGTTGCAAAATTAACAATTAACTCCATATCAAAGTTGACTTTATTACCTTTTTTTAGTAGGGAGCAAAAAGATACCGGAGGATTGACGGATTTCCCATTGAAAAAAGGCGTATATTTGTTACCTACAAACAACAAACAATATGATGCGATATATAATCCTCTTAGTCTTGTGCGCCTGGACCGGAATAGCATTGGCCATAGATTACCATGCAAAAGACAGTCTTTTATTACAATTAAAACAAACGACAATAGCTGCAGAACGAATCAATATTTACCGAAACCTGGCGGACATTTGTTTTGAAACCCCTGATGAAAAGACATATTTGCTCAACATGTATAGAGAAGCCCAAAAGGCTGGCGATACATCGGGTATGCTCAATGCCTTAAATGATCTTGTATGCGGAGAGACAAAAGAATATCGTATGGATTCAGCATATCATTATATGGAACTGATAAAAGCAATCCGGGAGCCCCAAGAAACAGCCCCTGTATTGGCTTACCTTCAAATGCGATTTTTCGATACACTATGCAGCCACAATGAAACAGAAGAAGCTATCACAAAAGAATTGCAATTTATAGAAGAAAAGAAATCTGATGAAGCATCACTTACAGTAAAATCGCCCAAGCTTACATCACCGGTGGCAGCCTTCATTACAATGACATGATAAAGGAGGCACTCCCCTATCTGGAAACAGCAATGAACTTATCTAGCAATTGCCTCCGGAAAAGCAAATCTTATTTGTATCGATCATTGTTTGGAAATTATCCAATACATACAGTATGCTGAATAAATGTGATTCAGCCATCCGGATTTTAGATGAGAATCTGCAAACCCAACAACAATATTACAAAGATCACTATCAAACACAACGTCCTTTTTATAATATGGCGATACACGAATTACGCTTTTATACATCTCTATTGACTAATGCCATTTCGGAGGCTCCCGAAAAAATGGATTATTACTGGCAACAAATAGTTAAATTGAACAAAAAGCTAACCAATCCGTACGATCGATATAACTATTTTCTATCAATGGATAACTATTATCTGAATCAAAAGCCCCAACCCCATTATGAAAAAGCATTGGTGGCTAATGATAGTCTGATACAAATTGCACAAGAAATAATCCCAAACAATCTACCGGGATTATACGACATTCAATCACAAACCTACGAAGCCATGGGTAACTTCAAAGAGGCATTGGCATACCTCAGAATAGCGACTCAATATAAAGATTCGCTGACTACTGAAAATATGCAAAAGCAATTGGGTGAACTCCAGATAAAATATGAAGTGAATAAGTTGAACAATGAAAAGTCACAACTTGAAATTAAAAACAAACGTATTCTGGTGATATGCCTGTCTATCATTCTGATCATTGTAATCTTTGTCTGTCTGTATTTATATCACGACCTGAAAAAAGAGAAAAAGATGAAGTTTCATCTCCGGAACCTCAAGCAAAAAGCCGAAGAAAGTGAAAAGATGAAGACAGCTTTCATAAACTCTATTTGCCACGAGATACGTACGCCACTCAATTCGATTGTAGGTTTCTCCGACTTGATATTCAATGATGAGATAGATAAAGAAACCCGTGAAGGTTTTTCACAAGAGATCCAGAAAAGTACAATTCTACTTACTTCATTAATCGATAATATGCTTGAAATATCCAGTCTGGATGTATCACAAGAGAAGTTACCTTGCAAAGAAGCGAATCTTAATTCTATCTGTATACAAGAGATGACATTATTAAATCGGTCTCATAAACCCGATATAGACTATCGGACCGACTTGCCGGAACACCCCATCATACTGACCACACACGAGAAATATTTATCATTAGTCATAGAGCATCTATTGAACAATGCAAATAAGTTCACTGAAAAAGGCATTATTACCCTCCATTGTCACATCGACGAAGCACGCCAACAAGTTCATATAAGCGTAACAGATACCGGATGTGGTATACCGGCAGACAAACATAAGGAGGTTTTCGAACGATTCTCCAAGCTCAATGCATTCACTCCGGGTAACGGATTGGGACTTTATTTGTGCCAACTGATCATCCGCAGATTGTCCGGAAAGATAAGCATTGACCCAACATATACAGGAGGTACCAGAATAACAGTGATTTTACCTGTTCAATGACACCTCCTTAATTCTCGAACACAGAACTATTTGAAACGTGAGGTATCCACTCCCTCTCGTTTCTTCTCTTTATAGCCTCCAAACTTATAGGTAAACGAAACACCAAATTCACGGAAAGCAGAGTAATGGTTGGTCACGTTCTGCATAGCATAATAAATTCGCGGTGAAATCTGACCTGTTTCAAACAAGTCATTACATCGAAGAGTCAGCAATGCCTTTCCATTGGCAAAACCATACCTGAGCGCTATGTCCAAGTTGCCGGATGCCGGTAAATCATAGATGCCTTGTATCGCCTTACTGCGTATCATTCCACTCACAATCAGCTTAATATCCGGATGTGAGAACAGAGTCACTGTATGATTCATATTCAACATCGCATAATATGCTTTCCGATCAAAAGGAATATCCCAAAAGTCACTGTCTTTTTGACGATCGTAAACGCCGGTCAATGTGAAACGCGATTTCAGCCAGCGTCCGATCGCAAATGGGACAACAGCCTGTACACCGGCTTGCTGTTCAAAATCAAAATTGAAATACTTATAAATTTCAACCAATCGCTCCGGTGATTGATAAAGGGTTTGTGTTGCATTATCCTTAGTATGACTATACCATGCATTAAACATATATTTACTGTTTAAAACATAAGTCAACTGTAGCTGGTAGTTAATCTCAGGTTTCAAGTAAGGATTGCCGTGAATCTCGGAATACCCTCCACCCATATAAGAAACTGCATCCTGAGTAGCCCAGTAATCGGGATAACTTTTATCACTGCTGAGGGATAATTGCCATACATTTCCCGGTGCAGGAGCATAGTTAATGTTAAAAGTCGGATACAGGCTCCATTCATTCCATACAGTCGTGTGGAATTGTTCGGCAGCCAATGAGGCATCTAAAGACAATTTATCACCAAAAGCCTTGTTAAATCCGGCGTAAAAATTAAGTGTTTGTTCCCGACGACGAGACTTCATATTGCTATTTCCCGATATTATTTCATCAGTTTCAGGGTCATGATAATATTGATGGCTGTTGTCCAAACTTGTCGTATAGACTGCCCCATAATTCATTCCCCACCCATTGCCCAGATCATGTTCTCCGGAGAGGAAAAGTTTCCAACGATTGATACGCTGAGAGTCTTTAACACGAAAATCCAGTTCATCACTCCCCATCCGACTGTGAAGTAATTGTGAAGAAGGTGAATGATAATAAGTATATTCCACTCCGGCTTTCCATCCGAATGGCATATGATAATCGAGGCGTGCATTATGGAGCTGGTCGGTCATACGGGTACGGGCATTCGAAATTTGAGTGCCGTCTACAGTGCTCAGATTAAAACCATTCACAAATTGGGCATTGTATGTCACACTAAGTTGATGGTTTGCGGCAAATACATAATCGCCGGCTAAACGCAGGTTGTGTCTATTCGAACGGCTTCGTTGAGATTCATTCGTACTTATGGGATGTATCGTACCATCTGACAAAGCGTGCAAAGCCTCTTTATCCGTCAGGAAATAGTTTCGCCCATGACTGTAAGAGTAAAGAAAGTCTGCAGAGAATTTATGTCCCGAATACAGAAGGCTCGCACGCTCAGTCAAATATTCATAATGCCTTTGCCGATAATCACTGAAAAACTCACCCTGCAAGGTGGATTTCCCGGAGTCTCCCTGTTTCAGGCAGATATTTATCATAGCCCCCCGCACCTGATAACGTGCAGGAGCCGAATACATCACTTCGGCCTTTTCAATACGCCCGGCAGGAATGCTTTTTAAAAGAGTGTTCAGTTGTTCCTGAGTCATTGTGGTTACTTTGCCATCCAATACAACCGTAACACTTTTTCCTCCTAAAGTCAGATTATCATTCATTTCGCTCACTCCGGGGAGTTCCTTTATCGCGTCATATGCATTGTCTACCGCAAAATTCTGAATAAGTCGAGGCAAATCATATACAAGTTTTCCCTGCATTGCTTTCACCACCGGACGTTCACCTACCACCATCACTTCGGGCAAGGATCTGTACAAACTGTCTAAACGTCCATCCATCGTAATCAGACTATCCGCAGAAAGTATCCGATCTTCATCCACATTCTGTGCCGCTACCTGAAAGCAGACAGCACCTGCAAACACAAAAGTCAAGTAAATTCGTTTCATTTTTTATTCCTTGTTTGGGTTACAGTTGCAAAGTACGGCAGAAAAGGCAAGACAATACGTTATCATCGACTTATGTAGTGTTATCTACTGTTATCGGTAGTGTTATTTAGTCTTATCAGATGTAACAACAACAAAGGTTAACCATTATCTTTGCCTGCATGAAACTCCCAATCAAACATATCGCCATACTTGTAATTGCTTCTCTGATGGCCATCTTTGCCTACCAGGCATACTGGTTGGTTAGTATGTACCATACCATGAAAAGTGATATGGAACATTCGATTATCGAGGCTATGCGCACAAGTGATTACAATGAGATGATGTTACGCATAGAACGCATGCGTCGGGATGACCAAGATCATGGTGAAATCTCTGTTTCCGCCGGATACAATGATGAAGGTGGAACACTGGTTCGCAGCAGCACTATGGTCCATAAAGAAAAGATTCCGGGAAGTATAGGAATACAACAAGATTCCATTCTCAAAACCGAACGGAAACTGGACACCCTGATCGTCGTTCGTAATGATCAGAAAGAAATAAAAGTAGTTCCGCAAGATTCCACTTCGCAGGAGGTAAAAGCTGCCATGCTGCAAACAAAAGGCGGGCTGGACATACTATTGAAAGATCAGAATACCATGCTCGAACTGGCCACTTACTTTCAAAGAGGATTGCACTCCGGCCTTGACGTATCATGGATCCTGATTTTCAATCATACGATAGCCTGCTGACACTCAGTTTACAGGAAAGAGGAATCTCACTGCCGTATCGGATAGAATATCTGCATTTCAGCAATACGCCTGACTCCAGTTTACTTTTCACCGATACATTAGGAATGGGCGGTACGTTGAACTACATCCCCGGACCGGATGCCCATACGTACGACTACACTTTCGACATCCATTCCCATTCTCTCTACCGCCTTCGGATGGATTCAGTTGCAGGAGTGATCGTCCATCAGATGGAGGAATACTTATTACTTCATTCATCATTCTGTTGATTTTGGGATTCTCTTTCTGGTTCCTGATCCGCACATTGCTGAAACAAAAAACACTGGAAGAGATGAAAAGTGACTTCACCAACAATATCACCCATGAACTAAAGACTCCCATTGCCGTGGCATATGCAGCCAACGATGCTTTACTCAACTTCGGACAAGCTGACGAAAAAACCAAACGGGACAAATATCTAAGTATCAGTCAGGAACAACTGCAAAGGCTTAGCGGACTGGTTGAACAGATACTGACGATGAGTATGGAACAACGCAAAACCTTCCGACTCCGTCCGGAAGAAATAACTCTTGCTACTTTGCTTGAATCATTGACAGAACAGCATAAACTCAAAGCACAAAATCCGATTGACATCGACTATAGAGTAGAACCGGCAAACCTTACAGTATTTGCGACCGGACCCACTTCAGCAATATATTGAGCAACCTGATAGACAATGCAGTGAAATATTCACCGGGAAAGGCCGTCATCCGCATTCATTGCCGCGAAACAGCAGATAACGGAAAAGTGGAAATTTCCGTCAGCGATGAAGGAACAGGCATCGCACAAGAGAAACAAAAACATATATTCGATAAATTCTATCGCGTACCGACCGGTAACCTGCACAACGTAAAGGGATACGGACTGGGACTCTATTATGTAAAAACAATGATAGAAAAACATGGCGGAACAGTTTGTGTAAAAAGCGAACCCGGACACGGTAGCACATTCACCATCACGTTATGAAAGAAAAAATCAAAGTATTGTTGGCAGAGGACGAACTGACCCTCGCCATGATTATCAAAGACACACTCGAAGAGGACGACTTCATTCTCACTATTGCAGCCAACGGTGAAGAAGGATTACGCATGTTCTTCGATATTCGTCCGGACGTGCTGGTGGCCGATGTAATGATGCCCCGCATGGATGGCTTTGAAATGGTAAGACGTATCCGCCAGACCGATAAACAAACACCGGTACTTTTCCTGACAGCACGTTCGGCTATTAACGATGTGGTAGAAGCTTCGAACTAGGCGCCAACGACTACCTGAAGAAGCCATTCGGCATGCAGGAGCTGATCATACGCATCAAAGCATTGGTTGGCAAAGCATTCAGTTTCAATGAAGAAAAGAAAACAACCACCCGGTTTGAGATAGGCAACTATTTGTTCGACTCTCTTGCACAAACACTGACACATGCCGGATTGAAGCAGGAGCTTTCTCATCGGGAATCGGAAATCCTGAAGCGACTTTGCGAGAATCAGAATCAAGTGGTCAACACACAGAATGTATTACTCGACCTATGGGGAGACGATAACTTTTTTAACTCAAGAAGTTTACACGTTTTCATCACAAAGCTCCGCCATAAACTGTCAGCCGACGAGCGAATTCGCATTGTCAATGTCAGAGGGATAGGATATAAACTGATCTTAAATTAAATACACAGAATGATGAAGAATAGAATATACTGCACATTTATACTGTCAATCATTACAGTGATGGTATGTGCACAAACAGAACAACCGAAAGACAGTATCAAAGGGCATCGCGAAACTGTACCTGAAATTCGTCAGGGACTGCATATCAACGATAGAAACATACAAACAGACGGTACTCTTCCGGACAACACCCGACAAGCTGCAGCCGGTGACAGTATGACTTTCCGTATACCGTACCCGGAAAGTATTCCGTCCGGTTGGATCGTCCCTCAATTGGGGACCTATTCCAACCCCTTCATTTGGGATTACGACCGTTATTACAATTTCAACCTTTCTCCCAACAGTAATCTCAGTACTTTCAGCAATTATAACACTTATCTCAGCATAGGCACCATCGTAAAGGCGGGTGCTGCCTACTCGTTCTCTCCCAATGATCGCTGGATCTTTTCGGGAGGAGTGTTTGTTGCTAAATATACATTGCCAAGCCTTCGCATCCCCACGGCTCCGATGGCCGGTTCACGCTTTGATGCCGGTATCCACGGAAAAATTACCTACAGGCTTACAGACCATTTATACCTGAACGTGTTCGGCCAATATTCGCTCAACGGGCAACGAAACTCTAAGAAGGGCTATATGGTCCCCGACTTATATATGCAGAATCATTTCGGAGGAACAGTCGACTACATGTTCAATGGTAAATTCGGCATTACCGGCGGAGCATCCACGAATTCAATCCCGTAAAAGGACGTTGGGAAACGAACCCTGTTTTCGGCCCTGTAATTCATCTAAAAAAGAAATAAAGGATTCACGGCAAGCAGATTATTTTCATATCTTTGCGTTTTGAAAGATAACATAGAACGGATATGAAGAAGCTGATATTCTTTTTGCTGCTGTTACTGAGTACGGCCTCACTTTTTGCCCAGTCGGAACAACCTTCCGACAGCATCCGGCATTTGCTTCTACCGTCAAGCAATACGGAGATTTCCTGATCGATATGGGATTGTTTATAGCAGCTCCTCCCAAACTGCCGAAATATAAATTCGAATTACCCGATGCAAGCAAAGACTATAACCGGATCTTCAGTTTGAATCCGGACGTCATAATGACACAAGGACTATCCAATGTGTTCACTCCCTCCCTTTCATACGGATTCGGTTGGGGCGGACACGATTTCTTCTCGTCTCCGCAACAGCTCCAGATGGGATCGTTTAAACTGAAAAACGGCATGCGTCTGAACACGTATGGGGAATATAATGCCGATGGCAAAAAAGTCCCTAACCCTGCCGCCATGCCATGGGAAAAGAACAACTTCAAAGGGGCTTTCGAGATGAAATCTTCCGATGGGAATTTCGGTATCCGCATTGAAGTCCAGCAGGGGCGCAACTATCCATATTAAAAAAGAAAGAAATGAAAAACATATTGATTATCGGTGCCAATGGATTTACGGGGCGCCGGATACTGAATGACTTATCGGTTAACCCTATATACCACGTCACAGGATGCTCGCTGAGAGATGACATTTGTCCCGGCAAAGATTATCGCTTCGTACGTACCGATATCCGGGACGAAAATGAAGTACGGAAATTATTTAAAGAATGCCGGCCGGATATCGTAATCAACACCTCTGCCCTTTCGGTACCGGACTATTGCGAAACCCATCATGCAGAAGCTGAAGCTACAAATGTTACAGCAGTCGAAACGATAGCACATGTTTGCGAACAGTATGGCAGCCGTTTCATCCATCTTTCCACGGACTTTGTATTTGACGGTAAAAGCACCCGGCTCTACAAGGAAGAAGATGAAGCGATTCCGGTGAATTATTACGGTGTTACGAAACTGAAAGCCGAAAAGATTATAGCCAGCATTTGTAGTAATTATGCCATAGTACGTGTAGTCGTCGTTTATGGAAAAGCCTTCCGGGACAGCATGGCAACATCCTTCAGCTAGTAGCCAACCGGTTGAGAAACGGAGAAACGATCCGTGTCGTATCCGATCAATGGCGTACACCGACCTTTGTTGGAGATATTTCAGTAGGAGTAGAAAAGCTGATGTTTCATACAGCCAACGGCATCTATCATATTTGCGGCAGCGAATGCCTCACAATTGCCGAAATCGCCTACCGGGTGGCTGATTTTCTGAAACTGGATCGTTCATTGATCGAACCTGTCACTACCGAGGAAATGAAAGAGACTACTCCCCGCCCGCGTTTCAGCGGATTAAGTATCGAAAAGGCTAAAGCCGAAATCGGGTACACCCCGCGCACATTGGAAGAAGGTATGGAGGCTTCTTTGTTCTAACTTCACAGCAGAGGAGAGCAGAAAAGTAATTTCCCATTTATCAGGAGCAGGCAACAGCCATCATGGTGCAGTCGTTTCGGAGCTGTTGTGCCAGATTCTGAACGATAAGGGTTCTTGGGATGCCCCTCAGCGGTTAAACGGCTCTTTCGGCACTCCCGGCCTGCAATCTCTCCAACAGTTCTTCAATGCTGTTCAGCGTTACGGCTTCCCCTTCCTGCGGATGTAGGATGAATCCGTTACCGTCTTTCAGATCACCGGTTTCGATGTAGGTATCCGACTCGACAGTACGATTAGCCAAAATCCCGTTACGTTGCAGGCTTTACGCACCATGGCATATTTCTGTCCATGCCCCACCAGGCGTATCTGCGATGTATATTCGTTGTCTACCCGGAACAAGCCCGTCTCCAAATCGAACACAATGCCTTTACGGGCAAAGAAACTACTCAGTTTGCCACTCAGTGACAGATCTTCCGGAGTACCGATAGTCACCCCGTTCATCTTGTCCATCAACCAGATTTTATCGGCAATCTGTAAAGCCAGCTCCAGATCATGTGTGGAAAGAAAAATCGTTTTATTGGTCTGGCGGCTCAACCGGTGAAGCAACTGCATCATCTCCACTTTACTGGGGAAATCGAGAAATGCCGTCGGTTCGTCCAGAAAGATCACCGGAGTCTCTTGTGCCAGCGCTTTGGCAATCATCACTTTCTGTCGCTCACCATCACTCAGGGTATGCACCATGCGGTGTGCCAGGTTCTGAATCTTCACCAAAGCAATGGAACGTTCGACCACCTCCTTATCTTCTCCGCGAAGTGTTCCCCAAAAACCGGTATACGGACTGCGTCCCAAGCCTACAAGCTCGTGCACCGTCATATTGCGAATATCACATTTCTCAGTGAGCACTACGCTAATGACGGTTGACAGTTCCTTGTCGGTATATGCATCGATCTCCTTGCCCACAATCTCTATCTTACCCCCCAATTTAGGTTGAAATGCCGAAAGTGTACGCAACAGGGTGGACTTCCCCACTCCATTAGCTCCCAACAGGCAAGTCAGTTCGCCACAGTTAATGCCGGCATTGATACGATCGGCCACAACTTTAACATCGGTCTTACCCAGGTAGCCTATCGAAAGATTCTCTATATGAATGGTTTTTGCTTCATGATTCTTTATTCACTTAATTCACTTTTACGCTTACGGAACAACACTGATGCCACGACCGGCGCGCCTACCAGCGCAGTCACGGAGTTGACCGGAAGAGCTCCCTCAAAGCCCGGCATGCGGGCAACCAGATTGCATACCAAAGCCAACGAAGCACCTGCAGCAAAGTGGCCGGCATCAGGATGCGGTGATCCGAGGTATGAAAGATGGCACGGCAAAGATGAGGAACCGCCAAACCAATGAACATAATCGGTCCGCAATAAGCGGTCACGATGGCTACAAGCACTCCCGAACATGAAATGACCAACAGGCGGGCACGCTTGATGTTCAATCCCAAGTTACGTGCATACCCATCGCCAAGCAGCATCAAGTTCATGGTTTTAATCAACAGGAAAGAGAGCGGAATCAGCACAACCATGATACAGACGAACAAGGTCATCTGATCACCGGAGACGCGGGCAAAGCTACCCAACCCCCAAATGACGTAAGCGCGGATGTCTTCTTCCACACTAAAATATTTGAGTACACCGATAACGGCACTCGCCACATAGCCAATCATCACACCGATAATCAACAAAGTTACATTTCCTTTCACTTTTTGGGATACATACACAATAAGCGCCATCACCGACAGGGCACCGATAACGGCTGCCAACGAAAAGAGCCACCTCGCCCATATATCCCAATTTGCTAAGTGCCACGCCTCCAAATGCTCCGGACAACAATACCACGAAAGCCACTCCCAGGCTGGCACCGGAACTGATACCAAGTACAGAAGGTCCTGCCAGCGGATTACGAAATACGGTCTGCATCTGCAAGCCACTGATAGAAAGTCCGGCACCCGCCACCAAAGCGGTCAAAGCCTGCGGTACCCGTGACTTCCAGATGATATTTTGCCAGATAACGGATTCATCCGTTCCGCCCCAAAGTATGTTCCATACCGAACCGATGGGAATGGAAACCGAGCCCAGAAGCAGATTCAGCAGAAAAAAGACAAAAATAGATGCGGCTATAAGCAGCATAAGAGGTATTGTCGGTCGTTTCATCGGACAGATTAATTGAGTCGTTCGTAATAGACAGGCGTATAATCGGGCAACAAGTCCGGATGAAAAGCCTTAATCAAATCTTCCAGTACCACTTCCGGTTGGGTAGGCATACTTTCATAAAACGGCTTTTCACGCATGTTGCAATATATCACCCCTTTCTCACGGAAAGCACGAAAATCGGCATATCTCGGATCTTCACTCTTCAATACATCATAAGAGAAAGTCCCGTCGAAACTATTGACAATACGCCAAAAGTCGGCACTTTCCGCCTGGCTGTACACTGTTTCGAAGTCGAGCGTGACACCTCCCGACCGGGGATCGTCTTTCAGAAAATAATCGGCACCTGCATCACGAAAGAGCTGTGCCAGAAAACTTTTACCGCCCACGGCATACCAGTTGCCCCCGCGGATCTCTCCACTGAACACCACCGGACGCTTCTTTACATGGGCAACCCTTTCTTTCAATTCATTATAATGCTTTTCTATGGCTGCAAATTTCCGGTTGCAGTCTCTTCCTCTCCGATGAAAAGTCCGATAAACTTAATCCATTCGGCCTGTCCCAACGGAGTCATCTCTTTGTATCCCAAATGCGGCACCAGCGGAATGCCCACTTCACGCATGGCATCGTATCCGCCGCGCTTGAAAGGAGAAATGAAGATGACATCGGGATTCACACTCATGATCACTTCATTATCAAAGTTCCCCTCGATACCTATCTTAGCCGTTTTACCCTGCTTCAAGCGTTCGTTCATTTCTTTGTTGAAGAGATGACGGGTGCTCGTGATACCCACTACATGATTTAAAGCATCCAGTTTAATAAAGTTGGATAACTGCAAGGAAGTCATACAGATAACACTCTTCACGGGAGTCTCTATCACTGTATAGCCGGCAGGAATATTTTCAGGTTTTGTCCCTCCGGGCACAAGAGCGTAATGAAAAGATTCACCTCCTTCTTTCTGCGGATCGCTGATATCGACCAAGCGGCATGTAGGAGTATAGGTCACTTTAAAACCTTTGGCATAAACTGGTGTGATACGGACAGAAGATGTATCGGACACCTCACCGGTTACTATCGTTACATTCTGGTTGTTTTTCGGACGACAACCGGCTAAAGAGATACAGGCCAGTAGTGCGCATCCGATCAGGAATTGTTTCATCGTTATTTGTCTTTTAATTCAGATTACAGCGGTCAAAGATACTTAATAATTCTTGTTCCATAGAGATATTTTCCTCACTTTTGCAGAACATTAAGATGATAAACCGATAACAAATGATAACTACACATCCCATACGTTTCGTATCTTTAGGCCCCGGAGAACCGGATCTGATTACATTGAAAGGACTCAAAGCACTGCAAGGAGCCGATTGCATCTTCTGTCCGGCCACCATGACTCAAGACGGCAAGTCCTCTTCACGGGCACTCTCCATCCTGAACACTCTCGGATTCTCGGACACCGTACAGTGTTTCCGGCTTCCTATGGACAAGGACAGGACACTGGCATTAAGATCTTATGAAGCTGTATATGAAAGCAGCAAAATACTCCGTGCAGAGGGACAAAACGTCGTAATTGTGGCCGAAGGAGATGCGGGTCTTACTCTTCCATCCACTACATCTACGACAAGCTGCAACAAGACGACATCCCCGTTGAACAGATTGCCGGTATTCCCGCTTTTATTGCTTCCGGAGCGATGGCGGGCCTGCATATTGTCAGTCAGGAAGAGCGGCTGATCGTGATACCGGGTCACGTCACCGCCAAAGAACTGGACGATACCTGAAACATCAGACGGTAGTGGTCATAATGAAGCTATCGCAATGTATAGACGAGGTACACCAATGTATAATTAACCATCCGGAATACCAATACCACTACTTTGAAAATGTAGGGACCGAGAAGGAATACTACTCTTGCTCCACCGAAGAACTTCGGGAAAAAAGATACCCTTATTTCTCGGTAATGATTATCAGATTCGGATAAGGTTACACCTCGTTAAAGTCCCCGACCAATCACGTACCAGCTATACATCCCGGCACATACGAGTTGTACAACTCGTACATCACCAGTTGCACAACTCGTCGTGTACCAGTTGTACAACTCGTCTACGATTACATCGGTTGATTGCATATTCAAGATAGAATGATTACATTTATATCCCCTAATACTCAATGATCATGAAAACTACCAGACTCCAACTTTCCCTTTTAGCCTTTTTCTGGGGTGCGCTTCTCTACAGGCACAATACAAATGGGCAGATCCACTCAAACAAGACTTCATACAGTACGCGGACAAGCATGGCAGGACGAACTGAAAGATTCTTATGCCCGCCTCCCGCAAAGGGCAGAAGATAAAGTACGCAAGCCTTTATGGGATTTGTCGCGGCAAAGCGCAGGCTGTCTGTCGCCTTCCGTTCCAACGCATCCGAAATAAAGGTTCGCTACGTAGTAAAAGGCGGACTCTCTA
>ENA-OQIG01000722-OQIG01000722.1-human-gut-metagenome-genome-assembly--contig:-NODE-722-length-17463-cov-2.780630_pt1 | contig 17463 bp, 21 predicted proteins | sample MGYA00242576_ERZ504741 | MGnify/ENA primary metagenome ERZ504741 (study PRJEB26092, sample SAMD00036436) | human gut metagenome | host: Homo sapiens | study: EMG produced TPA metagenomics assembly of... | reverse complement strand
TCTTTAAAATCAAGGATCACCAGATCCGTTACTTTCATCAGTTCTTCAAATTTGCTGATAAATGGTTCTTCCAGTGTAAAAGGATTGCCTGCTGTATCCAGAGCTGTGTGAACTCCTTTTTCCTTGGCTTTCTTAAAAAACTCTGTAACAAAGTCGATCTGGAGAAGAGGTTCTCCTCCGCTGACGGTAATACCGCCGTTTGGCTGTCCTTTTTTATTCCAGTAACTCTTATAACGGTACACATGGGAAAATAATTTATCTGCAGTCCAGGGAGTACCTCCCTCTAATTTCCATGTCTCCGGGTTATGGCAGTAACGGCACCGCATGCGGCAGCCCTGAAGAAATACAACGAAACGGACACCTGGACCGTCAACCAGTCCAAAGGTCTCCATAGAATGAACAAATCCTTCCACATCCTTCTCCTTATTTTCTGAAAATGCATTCCATAAATATTTATAACGGTCCAGAACATAATGTCCTGAACCGTTACATCATTATATGGATCTTTGATCAATAGCGGAATGCTATTTTATTTCTCAGTTACATTAAATGCAGCCTGTATTAAATTACATGGTTGCATGGCAGGTTCTGGAGATAACGTCCATCTGCTGCTCTCTTGTTAAGTCGATGAACTTAACAGCGTATCCAGATACACGGATAGTGAAGTTAGCATACTCTTCCTTCTCCGGATGCTCCATAGCATCGATCAGCTTCTCCTTACCAAATACGTTTACATTCAGGTGATGAGCGCCCTGATCAAAGTAGCCGTCTAATACCTGTACCAGGTTATCTACTCTTTCTTCTTCGCTGTGGCCTAAAGCATCTGGGTTGATAGTCTGGGTATTGGAGATACCATCCAGAGCCCACTCGTAAGGCAGCTTAGCTACAGAGTTTAAGGAAGCCAGTAAGCCGTTCTGCTCTGCGCCGTAGCTTGGGTTTGCACCTGGGGACAGTGGCTCGCCTGCTCTTCTGCCATCTGGCATGCTTCCGGTAGCCTTACCATATACTACGTTGGAAGTAATGGTCAGGATAGAAGTTGTAGGCTCAGAATTTCTGTAGGTGTGACGTCTCTTTAACTTCTCAAGGAAGGTCTTTAACAGCCATACAGCGATCTCATCTGCTCTGTCATCGTCATTACCGTATCTTGGGAAGTCTCCCTCAGTTACGAAGTCAACGATCAGGCCAGTCTCATCACGAACAGTCTTAACCTTTGCGTACTTAATAGCACTTAAGGAGTCAACTACATGAGAGAAACCAGCAATACCAGTAGCGAATGTACGTCTGACATCGGTATCGATCAGAGCCATTTCAGCAGCCTCATAGAAGTACTTGTCATGCATATACTGGATCAGGTTTAAGGTATTTACATATACGCCTACCAGCCAATCCATCATTACCTCGTACTTACGGATCACTTCATCATAATCAAGGTATTCAGAAGTAATTGGTGTGTACTCTGGACCAACCTGCTCTTTGGACTTCATATCACGTCCACCGTTCATAGCGTACAGTAAGCACTTAGCCAGGTTTGCGCGGGCACCGAAGAACTGCATTTCCTTACCGGTCTGGGTAGCAGATACGCAGCAGCAGATGGAGTAATCATCGCCCCACTCTGGCTTCATTACGTCATCGTTCTCATACTGTACAGAGCTTGTATCAATAGAGATCTTAGCTGCATACTTCTTGAAGTTCTCTGGCAGTGCAGAAGAATAAAGAACAGTCATGTTTGGCTCTGGGGATGGTCCCATGTTCTCTAAGGTGTGCAGGAAACGATAGTCGGTCTTAGTTACCATAGAACGTCCGTCTACGCCGATACCACCAACTTCCAGAGTAGCCCAAACTGGGTCGCCGGAGAACAGCTGGTTGTAAGATGGGATTCTTGCAAACTTAACCATACGGAACTTCATTACCATGTGGTCGATCAGCTCCTGAGCCTGGGACTCAGTTAAGATGCCCTTATCCATATCTCTCTTGATGTAGATATCAAGGAAGTAGAGATACGGCCAACGCTCATTGCAGCACCGTTCTGGGTCTTAACTGCAGCCAGATATCCGAAGTATAACCACTGAACAGCTTCCTTAGCAGTCTTAGCAGGCTGGGAGATATCGTATCCGTAAGATGCTGCCATCTTCTTCATATCCTTTAATGCCTGATACTGTCTGGAGATCTCTTCTCTTAAACGGATCACGTCATCAGTCATGGTTCCGTCACCGCAGTTAGCAAAGTCATTTGCCTTCTCTTCCATCAGGCGGTCGATACCGTACAGAGCTACACGGCGGTAGTCACCTACGATACGTCCACGGCCATAAGTATCTGGAAGTCCGGTAATGATCTTGTTGTGACGAACTTTCTTCATCTCTGGAGTGTAAGCATCAAATACGCCCTGGTTATGGGTTCTGCAGTACTCAGTGAAGATCTTGTGAAGCTCCGGGCTTGGCTCGTAGCCATAGTTCTTGCAAGCTTCCTCTGCCATACGGATACCACCGTAGCATGAATGCTCTCTTTAATGGCTTGTCTGTCTGCAGACCAACGATCTGCTCTAAGTCCTTTGTCTCTTCACTGATATATCCAGGTCCATGAGAAGTAATACCGGATACGATATCAGTATCCATATCTAAAACGCCGCCCTTAGCGCGCTCTTCCTTCTGAAGTCCCTGCAGAATTCCCCAAAGCTTATCCGTAGCTTCGGTAGGTCCTGCTAAGAATGATGCATCACCGTCATATGGTGTATAGTTCTTCTGAATGAAATCTCTTGTATTGATCTCTTCTTTCCAGAGACGACCTTCAAATCCGTCCCACTGTTCGTAGTTAAACATTTCCTTCCTCCTGTTTTTGTATTCCGCGATTGTTAGTTTTTCTTAACTCACCACGAATGATATCATATTTTCGGAGAAAGGCAAGTGATTTTTTGATAAATTTTATCTTGTGTTAAAGAAAAAACAATGTTTGTTTTTTGGTGCATACAATCAGAGTTTATGCGGGGTTTTAAGGGTGATTTTGTTTGGGAAAATGTGCAATTTTATCTCTTATATCCCATTTGCTTTGTGATCCACTCCATGATCACATCTACCACATATTTTTGCTCTGTTTCTGTCAGTTCTCTTCCCTTTGGAATATGATGCCATTTTTCCAGACAACTGCGGCAGCAGGTACCGGTAGCGTGTTGCCCGATAAATACAGGATGACCTCTCATTGGTGTCTGTTTTCCATCATTTTTCGGCTCTGCAGGTGCCAGCCTGTCACGGATAAAATCTGTGGCATGGCTTCGCACTGTATCCATACCTTTTTCTATTACATAATGCCTGTCATTAGCCTTTAATGTGAAACTGCTGCGAAATTTCGACTGGGAAAGGCGTTTCCAGAGGTTTCCTTCGTAGGCGGCCGGTGTTTCCGATACCATAGACGGCTGGATACTGTTTTTGTATACGATCATTTTTTCTTTTTGTGCTGAATTTGGTTTTTGCAAAGCTGTTCCGTCAGCCCCCACAGTTTCTTCTCCCTGGACCAGTTTTTTTGCCAGTGCCGCAGCCACAGCCCGCGACTCTTCACTTTCCGGCTGTAGCCGCTTCGCCAGCTTCGTATTTCTCCCTGCTGTTGTTTCATTGCGGATGGCATAAAATGGCTTTCCGCTCCCCGATCAATACCAGTATCTTCTTCGCCCTTGTAACACCTGTATAGAGAAGATTTCGTTGCAGCATCACAAAGTGACTCATGGTAAAGGGCATGACTACAATGGGATATTCGCTTCCCTGGGCTTTGTGGATGGTGACTGCATAAGCTAATGACAACTCATCCAGTTCCGTCACATCATAGACTACCTTTCGCCCATCAAAATCTACCGTCAGTTCCCGTTCTTCTGTATCCACTTTGCAGATAGTCCCAATATCCCCATTAAATACTTCTTTGTCATAATCGTTTCTGATCTGCATTACTTTATCATTCAACCGATACTGGGTACCACCCCGGCGCAGGCAGATATCTGTAGGATTCATGGCTTCCTGAAGTATCTGGTTTAGATTGACTGCGCCGCACTCTCCTCTTTGCATAGGCGTCAGCACCTGGATATCCTGAATAGGATCTACATGGTAATACCGTGGGAGGTTTTCTTTGCAATACTGAACCAGCGTTGCCACAGTTTCTTCGTTTGTCTGCTTTTCCGCAAAGAAAAAGTCGGAATTTCTGCCGCCCCGCATATCAATAGCTTCCCCTTTATTTATCCTATGGGCGTTCATGATAATACGGCTTCCCTGGGCCTGACGGAAGATCCTGGTAAGACGCACCACCGGGATCCGCCCGGACTCGATCATATCACGGAGCACATTCCGGCGCCTACACTTGGAAGCTGATCAATGTCACCAACTAAAACCAGAGACATATGTTCCGGAATTGCTTTTAACAGGTTGTACATAAGCATGATATCCACCATGGAACATTCATCCAGGATAAGCACATCTCCCTCTAAAGGCTTGTCCCCATTTTTCTGGTATCCTTCCGGTGGCTTGTATTCCAAAAGGCGGTGAATGGTCTTTGCTTCCATACCTGTTGCCTCTGCCATACGCTTTGCCGCCCGCCCTGTTGGAGCTGCTAAAAGGATCTTATAACCGGCCATCTTATAGGCAGATATAATACCCAGTGTGGTAGTGGTTTTTCCGGTTCCCGGACCGCCGGTGAGTATCATGACTTTGGAAGAAATAGCTGTTCTTACTGCTTCTAACTGGATCTCATCGTAGGTGATCTGCGACTGAGATACCACTTTTTCCAGTGTTTTTTCTGTATCAATCACAGATTTTCGTCCGGTAAGCAAAAGTTCCAGCAGCCGCTTTGCGCAACCGCTTTCTGAAAAATAATAAGGCGGCAGATAAATGGCTTCTTCCTCCTGGATCACGTCTTGGTGCGAAGCATCTCATCTAAGGTAACTTCAATTTCTCCTTCTTCTACTTCCAGAAGTTCTTTTGCCTTTTTTACCAGCTGCTCCCGTTCCCCATAACAGTGACCATTTTCCGCCAGTTTATTTAAGGTATAAAAATACCACTGCGCAGACGGACAAATTTTGTCTTGTCAATGCCCATTTTCTCCGCAATGGAATCGGCTGTTTTAAATCCAATGCCCCAGATATCATCTGCCAGGCGGTATGGATTTTCTTTTACAATGGAAATGCCTTCGCTTCCATAGGTTTTATAGATCTTGGTAGCATGGGAAGTGCTGACTTCGTTGCTTTGAAGGAACAGCATAATATTTTTGATCTCTTTCTGGTCCTTCCAGCTGGTTTTGATCCGTTCTGCCCGCACTTTTCCAATACCGGGAACTTTGATCAGTTCTTCCGGTGTCTCATCGATAATATCCAGCGTGTTTTCACCGAATTTTTCCACGATCTTTCTTGCAAAAACAGGCCCGATCCCTTTGACAAGACCGGACCCAAGATATTTTTCAATACCATATACAGTGGCAGGAAGCGTTTCCTCAAAGCGCTCTGCGCAAAACTGCCTGCCGTATCTGGCGTTCATTTTCCAGAAGCCGTCTAAAGACAGGACAGAGCCACATGGGTATCCGGCATAGTGCCAACTACTGTTACCAGATCACTATAGTTTTTCACTGCGCATTTTAAAACTGTATAACCATTTTCCTCATTTTGATATGTAATACGCTCCACCACGCAGCGCAGATGCTCCATGTATTTCTCTCCTTATCCTTCTCTTCTGACTTTTATGATAGTTAATAATCAATAGTATAACACACAAAAAATGAGCCGTCTACGCGACTCACATTTTCTGCAAAACCCAGTATCCCATTCCCAATATCCAGCTTACTCCCACGCCATACAGGATCACAGGCCCGGCGATGGTAAATATCTTTACACCGATACCGAAAACCTGGCCTTCGGAGCGGAATTCCACTGCGGGAGCAGCTACGGAATTAGCAAAGCCGGTGATGGGTACAAGGGCTCCGGCTCCGCCGAATTTTACCAGTTTCTGGTAAATGTTAAGACCGGTACATAAGGCGCTCAAAAATACCAGGATAATGGAAGTCCAGGCACCTGCCGCCTCTACCTCCATCCCCCAGGTATTTGTCACCCGGTTCATAATCAACTGCCCCAGAGTACATATCAGTCCCCCTGTTATAAATGCTTTTCCCATAGAAGCCCAAAGATTATGGACCGGGGTGATCTCTTTAATGTAGTCCGCATAGTTTTTCTTGTCGATCTCCATATCTGTTTCCTTTCTGTAATTTATCTGTTTAATGCTTCTTTTTTACATTTTTCCTGCTGCCATCCGCCTCCAGAAATACAGCAGCGATCCGCCACATTTCCCTGCAGCAATAGCATGATCAGCCATGGAAGCCCCACAGACAGCCGGATCCGCCTTGAAAATGTGGGAAGTGCTTTTAAGGTTTCTGCCAGAGACATGGCAAGACAGCCTGTAAATATTCCCACACTGACGCCCCCTGTAAGAAGAAAGATCTGCCCAAACACTTCGCCTAAGGGCAGTCTTACCTTATAAAGCTCCATGATATTTCCCAATACTCCCCCGAGAATGATCATATTTTCATAGAGCATGATATTTTTCTTTGTCTTCGTTTTCCCGATCAGCCGCACAAAAACACCGATGATGGCCAGAAATGCATAAACGCCGGCTGCAATGATCCCGCCGGAACAAAGGCCGAAAAAAAGGAGAAAGATATTTTTAATCCACATCGATCTCTTTCTCCTTTCTACCTGCCTGGTCGATCAGGGTCTTACAGATATTTTCTTCATAAAGGCGCATTTCCACTTCCAAAGGTGTGGGATCGGTATTCAGCTTTTTCACTGCAATATGGTTGAAAAATACCAAAATCCCAATAGCAAGTCCACACTGTATCCTGCTTCCATCAGCAAAACCATCTGGCTGCCGTCCCATGACCTGAAAGTAGACCTGACTGAGTACATCCCCTACATTTACATCATTATTAAAGGTCATAATAGCAAATGCTGCCCCGAAAAAGCTGACCAGACACACAAAGACTGTTTTTATCCACTGCCAGCAAACTTCCGAAGCCTTTGGCGGCTTATAGGCGATGATAAAATCCGACTCTCCCAGGTTGTTTACCTCAATGGACGGATCCAATGCCTCTAACATCCGCACTACTTCCAGCGCGCTCATTACATAACGCCTTGCTTCTTTTTCAGGGATACTCTTTACTTTTAATGCCCTGCATTTACTTAAGATCACCTTATCCCGGCAGGTCACTTCCCCTACATCCTTTAAAAATACATCCCTGCGGCGGAGCTCCGTGATCTGGTTTAACTGTATATAGACGGTCTGACTCTGGCTGCTGCCTGTCTGGCTCATAGGTTTTCACTCCACCCTTCGCCATTTTCTTCTATCAGCAGACTGGCCGGCGCTGCCGCAAAAGCCGGAATTCCGGTTTCTGTCATGTTATAATACGCCGTTACCTCATTTTCCACCAGCATCCCTTCTTTTTCATACTCCGGTTCCCTCATACTCCACAACAGATACCCTGTGACCATACCTGCTAAAAGAAGAAGAAAAATAAGAACTGCTTTTACGCTTTTCATTTTCATCTGAAACTCACATCCTTTCACAGCTAGAATGTGCCTTTTTTTCATTTTTATTCGTTTTTATCCGTTTATTTTATCCTTCAAACGCTTTCGCAGTTCTTTTAAACACTTTTTTTCCAGGCGGGAAACCTGGACCTGGGATACCCCTAACGCTTTTGCAGTTTCCATCTGGGTCTGATTATAAAAATACCGGCGCAGGATCAGTTCTTTTTCCTGGGGTGCCAGATCTTTCATGACTTTTTCCAGGGTAAGCCTGTTTAAAAGCTGTTCCTGGGCCTCACTTTTTTCTTCTAACTTGTCCATTAAAACACCTTTTTCTCCTTCTGTGGCGCTTAAAGGCCTGTAAATAGACTCCACCTGGGCGCCTGCCTCCAGGGAAGCGGCTACTTCTTCACTGCTTACCCCAAGCTTCCCTGCAACCTCTTCTACGGTTGGATCCCGTCCATAACAGTCCGATAATTCTTCTTTTACAAGAAATACTTTTCCTGCCAGTTCTTTTAAAGAACGGCTTACCTTAATCATGCCGTCATCCCGCAAAAATCTCCGGATTTCACCTGATATCATTGGTACTGCATAGGTAGAAAACCTCACCTGGTAATTCAGGTCAAATTTATCGATTGCCTTGATCAGACCGATACTTCCGATCTGAAACAGATCTTCCTGTTCATATCCACGACCTGCAAAGCGTTTTACAATGCTCCATATCAGTCCCATATTGTCTGTTACCAGCTGTCCCTGGCTGCTTTATCTCCCTGGTGAGCTAATTCGATCAATTTCAGGGTCTCATCCATAAAGCTTACCTTCCAATATGTTTTTTCATGGTCACTGCTGTCCCTTTTCCCGGTTCCGACTCCACGGTCACTTCATCCATAAACGCTTCCATAAAGGAAAATCCCATGCCGGAACGTTCCCCGGTGGTATCCGTTGTATATAAGGGTTCCATGGCCTTTTTTACATCCTGGATACCGGCTCCTGTATCTGTCACACAGACGGTCAGTGTTTTTTCAGCTGGATCAGCCGTCATATCTAAAAATATCTCTCCACCTTCTTTTCCATAACCATGGATAATGGCATTGGTGACTGCCTCTGACACTGCTGTTTTTACATCCTGGGTCTCCTCCAATGTGGGATCTAAGCGGCTCATAAATACAGCTGCCACCACCCTGGCAAACTCTTCATTACGGGAATTGCTTTCAAATTCCAGTCTTACATGTTCTTTCTGTCTGGTCTGTTCCTTCTGTCCTTCCACCTTTTCCATCCTCCTGCTTTTATAAATTTCCCAGAGCACTTTCACGGTCCTTAAACCCCCGGATCAGACGCACCAGCCCGCCCATTTCAAGGATACGGACCACTCTCGGCCTGCTCCGTAATAAGTAACAGTCCCTCTGCTGGCTGCCATCTGCTTATAACGGTTTAATAAGACCCCAATCCCGGAAGAGTCCATAAATTCTGTTTTTCCAAAATCGAAGATAATGCGGTTGATATAGTTTTCATCTAACATCAGGTCCGTATCCCTTTTTAAGTCCCTGCAGTTATGGTGATCCAACTCTTTTGGCATATGGATCAGTAACGTATCTCCCAATGCTTCGTATGTAATTTTTGCCTGTTTCATGGTTCCCAGTTCCTCCTTATAATATTATTATGGGATGTCCGCCGGACCGGCAGACGAAACTCCCGGACATATAAGTCTGGCATACGCGCAGTCAGCGCGTTATCCGTATGTAAAGCCAAAAAAACAGAGAAAAGGTTGTTATTCTTTTCTCTGCTGTATAATTTCAATATTCAATTACTGACCCCGGTTTTCCCAACCGGAGAACTTTACACATTTTAATACCCTCTTGCCGTTGCTGCCCTCTGGGCGTACTCAGAGTCTCCATGTTCTCCAACGATCTTATCAAACATGGCATTGGCATTTTCAGTATCTCCATTTTCCTGATACAGACGGCCTACATAAAACATGGCTTCCGGGTTATCCGGCTGGATCTTTAAGCTGGCCTGGAAGTAATCCATTGCCTGTGTCTTGTCACCGCCATTCCACAGCTGCAGTCCCTGCTGTACCAGACTCTGATAGATGTTGCCTGCCATATCCTGACGGATGTTGCTTATGATCCCCTGGATATTTTCATCTTCGATCATATCAAAGTTTGCGTCTGCAAAGGTCTTTGCTGCGGTTACCAGATCACCGGTGCGGTAATACTGGAGCACCCAGATCAGGCTCTGGTACTGGGCCAGGACACTGGTATTTCCTGTTGTAAGCTCGTCCAGTTTTTTCTGTACCTCGTCTTTCTGGGCTTTCAGATCATCATTTTCCTGCTGCAAGCTGTCATTTTGCTGGTTTGCATTATTAAGCTGCTGCATATAGCCAATCAGTTCATCATCCCTGACACGGTTTAAACTGCTCTCCCTTGCAGGAAGGACCAGTACATAAAAGGCAACCAGTCCCATGATCAGACCAATGATAATATGAAACACAGTGGAAAGACCGGTATTTTCCTTGTAGGTATTTGGGATGATAACATCATCATCCTGCATCTGTCTGTGGGAAAATGCCTTGATCATCTTCCGCTTTTCTGCATCTGCGCCTGTATTCTGCTTACCAAAGACATGTAATACAGGGCTTTGGGATTGCTTTTGTCGATCTGCAGGATCTTAAAAAGGGAACGTCCTGCCTTATTGTAATCTTCCCTGCGCATATACAAAAGAGCCAGAAGAAGATGGGCTTTTACAAAATGAGGCTTGGCTGCCACCACACGGGCCAGCTGCAGGATCGCCAGGTCATCACTGCCGTTTTGTGCATGCCACAGCGCCTGGTTAAATGTTTTCACATTCTGGCTTTCTGTTTCTAACTGTCCCGGTTTTCTCTGGATCTCATCTAAATAATGATCTGCCAGATTATTTTCCGGCTGCAGGTTTAAGCTGATGACCCACTGGACTAATGCATCTGCCACTTCCCCATTTTCATAATAGATCAGACCCAAAAGATTTCTGGCATCTGTCTGATATTTAGAAAAATGCAGGCTTTTTTTCAGGCACTGTGCTGCTCCGGAAAGGTCCCGCACCTTTGCCTTTTCCAGACCCAGATTGTAATAGCTGTTGGCTATCTGTCTGTTCTTTGCTGCAATATCCATCATCGTTTATTTCCGTCTCTTTCCTTGATCAGTTCCATCATAATGTCTGTCATATCCGTAAGGTCGCTTTTTACAATGGCATCTTCTACTGCCTCTACATCAAGGCTTGGTTTGAAACGCTCAATTTCTTCTTCAAAATCGATCACTGTATCTTTTCTCCTTTCTTAAGCTGTACCTTTAATTCTCCGATCAGGTACAGGGAACCTGCACAGAAAAGCAGATCATCTCCTGCTCTGTTTTGCATCTGTTCCATTGCTTCTTCTGTATCCTCATAAGAAACGACCTGGCAGGAGGCGTATGTTTTAAAAACATCAGAAAGCCGCCCTGCTGACAGCCCTCTGTCACTGTTCATATGCACCACACCGATTCCTGCCCAGTTAAGACCTTCACAAAGTTCTTTTGCCATGGTTTCATATTCTTTATCTGCCACAGCAGCAAATAAAAGCCAGGCTTTTTTACCGGTTCTTTTCTGGATCTTTCCTGCTGCCTGGATAAAAGCAGCAATTCCCCCAGGATTGTGGGCGCCGTCCAGATAAACATTTTCTGAAGCTTTTTCCATTCTTCCCGGCCATCTGGCTGCACTGATCCCTTCACAGATCACTGCATCTGTTATACCTGTAAAAATACCTTTCTGATCCCGTAAAATGCGAAGAGCCGTTACGGCGATCTCTGCATTCTGTGCCTGGTAAGGTGCCTCAAAAGGAATAGAAAGCCTGAGCCCTTTTTCTCCCTTTTCTTTAAGTAAAATACCCTCTGAGCTGTCTTCTGTATCATAAAGCAGCTTTGACACAGGCAGGGAAACTGCCTTCATTTCCTTTGCTTTTGCACCGATCACAGCGCTGGCGTCTTTATCTGTATCATCAAATACTACCGGAACGCCCATTTTTATGATCCCCGCTTTTTCCCCTGCGATCTGTGGGATCGTGTTTCCAAGATACTGCATATGATCCCTGCTGATGGAGGTGATCACGCAAACTTTGGGAGACTCTAACACATTGGTCGCGTCCAGACGTCCTCCAAGACCTGTTTCGATCACCATTACATCTACTTTTTCACGGGCAAACAGTACCATTGCCATATAAAAAAGGAACTCAAAAAAAGTAGGATGGCAAAAGCCTTCTTCTACCATATGTTCCGCCTGTTTTTTTACTGTTTCAAAGGCCTCTTCAAAGGCATTTTTCTCTGCCGGTTCCCCGTTTATAAGAAAACGTTCCCGGATCTCCACCAGATGAGGGGAAATAAAAGTACCTGTACGCAGACCGGCCTTTTTTAATACAGAGGTCATAAACGCGCAGACAGAGCCCTTTCCGTTGGTACCTGCTACGTGGATAGCAGGGATCTTACGGTCCGGTCCGCCCATCTGATCTAAAAATATACGGATATCCTTTAAGGAATTTTTCTTGTTGGCCCACATGGGAAGCCGGTTCAAATATGCTTCTGCTTCCATCTGTTTCCTTTCCTCTTTATATTATACAAATTTTTTCCGGTTATCAACTCTATCTTTCCCCGGTTTTTCGACTTAAAATAACATCCGGAACCTGTGCCAGCACAATCGCTGAGAACATAAGAACGCAGCCAAGGATCTCTCTTCCTGTCAGCTTCTGTCCTAAGATCAGCCAGCCTGCAAGTACGGAAATACTGGACTCCAGACTTAAGATCAGGGAAGCGCTGGCTGGATTGACGCCTTTTTGTCCTACGATCTGTAAGGTATATCCCATACCACAGGACATAACACCAGCATAAAGGATCGGTTTCCATGCAGCAAGGATCTGGGCGATATGAGGCTCTTCAAAGATCGTCATACAGATCAGGGAAATAGTTCCGCTTACCAGAAACTGGATGCAGGACATTTTCACTCCGTCTACTGCCGGTGAGAAATAGTCGATGATCATAATATGTATGGAGAAGATAAAAGAGCAGATCATGATCAGGAAATCACCTTTCTGAAGTCCATGATCACTTCCTGACATACAAAGTAAATACAGACCTGCAACTGCAAGGACTACTGCCCCGGCGATGGCCGGACTGCACTTTTTGCCAAGAAACAGGCTGAGGATCGGCACAATGATAATATAGCAGGCTGTGATAAAGCCAACTTTTCCCACGCTTGTATACATAACACCAAACTGCTGGAAATTAGATGCCACACAAAGAGCAACGCCACAGCAGATCCCGCCTAAGATCAGTGTTTTTCTGTCACCAGGTGCCTTATAATCCTTTCCTTCTGCCTTCTTTTTGCGATCTAAAACAAGGATCACCGGGATCAGCACAAGACCGCCGATGATGCTTCTCACACCATTAAAAGTAAAAGGGCTCACATAATCCATGCCTACGCTCTGGGCAACAAAGGCAACACCCCAGATCGTAGCAGTTAAAAGTAATATCAGAGCATTTTTCAGTTTCATCGTTTGTTTTTCCTTTTTCATACAAGCTTTTCAGCCTTTTGTTCGCCCTGTTTGGCAAAACGGTCCAGACGGCATGTAGGTTCTGCCATCCGGGCCGTTTTTATTTTACGTGCTTTCGCACATTTGATTATTTCTCCAGCTGTGCCAGACGCTCTTTTACCTGCGCCATCATCTGGGTGTATTTCTCCAGTTTTGCCTTCTCTTCGTCGATCTTGGCCTGAGGAGCCTTGCTTACGAACTTCTCATTTCCAAGCATAGCATGAGAACGCTTTAATTCGCCTTCCAGACGTTTTTCTTCTGTCTTTAAGCGCTGAACTTCTTTTTCAATATCTACTAACTCTGCAAATGGCATGTAGATCACTGCCTTGTGGATCACAGCAGAAACTGCGTCCTCGCCAATACCTGCCTTATCCTTCTGAAGGATGACTTCACCGGCATATCCTAAGGATGCGAAGAAGCTGCGGCTGTTCTCAAAGATCTTTAATACAGCATCATCCTCAGATACTACATAAACAGTTGCCTTCTTGCTTGGCGGAACGTTCATGGAAGTACGTACATTTCGGATTGCTCTTACTGCCTCTTTGATGGTCTCAGTTGCCTCATGCTCTGCCTCAAATGCCCACTCTTCCTTGTATACAGGCCAGTTAGAAAGCATAATGGTATCTTCCTCTTCCTGTAAGTTGCAGAAGATCTCCTCAGTGATAAATGGCATAAATGGATGCAGCAGCTTTAATGCCTGGATCAGTACATTCTTTAAGGTCCAGATAGCTGCAGCCTTGGTCTCATCTGCTTCATTGTACAGTCTTGGCTTCACCATCTCAATGTACCAGTCGCAGAACTCTTCCCAGATAAAGTCATATACCTTCTGAAGAGCAATACCTAATTCATACTTGTCCAGATTTTCAGTTACATCCTTAGTCAGGGCATTTACCTTGGAAAGGATCCACTTATCTGCCAGTGTCAGGTCTTTTTCAGTAACACCGGAAACATCTGCTGCCTTTTCAATATTCATCATAATGAAACGGGAAGCGTTCCATACCTTATTTGCAAAGTTACGGCTGTTTTCTACACGCTCCCAGTAGAAACGCATATCGTTTCCAGGTGCATTTCCTGTGATCAGGGTCATACGCAGAGCGTCTGCGCCGTACTTGTCAATAACTTCCAGAGGATCGATACCATTTCCAAGGGATTTACTCATCTTACGTCCCTGGGAGTCTCTTACCAGACCATGGATCAGTACTGTGTTAAATGGGCATTTGCCGGTCTGTTCAATACCGGAGAATACCATACGGATTACCCAGAAGAAGATAATATCGTATCCGGTTACCAGTACATCAGTTGGGTAGAAGTAATCCAGATCTTCTGTCTTATTTGGCCAGCCAAGAGTGGAGAATGGCCATAATGCAGAGGAGAACCAGGTATCCAGAGTATCTTCATCCTGCTTGAAATGGTTCTTACCGCACTTCGGGCATACAGTTGGAGCTTCTTTTGCAACAACTACATCACCGCAGTCCTGGCAGTAATAAGCAGGAATTCTGTGGCCCCACCATAACTGTCTGGAAATACACCAGTCACGGATGTTCTCTAACCAGTGAAGATAGGTTTTTCCAAAGCTTTCCGGAACGAATTTTAACTGGCCGCTCTTTAATGCTTCAATGGCAGGTTTAGCCATTTCATCCATTTTTACAAACCACTGCTGCTTTACCATAGGCTCTACTGTGGTCTTGCAGCGGTCATGGGTACCTACATTGTGGGAATGAGGAACGATCTTTACTAACAGGCCCATTTTGTCCAGGTCTGCTACCATGCTTTTCTTGCCTCATAACGGTCCATGCCAAAGTATGGTCCAGGTACGTTGATGGTAGCGTCATCATTTAAGATAACGATCTCCTCTAAGTTGTGGCGCTTTCCAACCTCAAAGTCATTTGGGTCATGAGCAGGTGTGATCTTAACGCAGCCGGTACCAAACTCCTTATCTACATACTCATCTGCAATAACCGGGATCTGACGGTCGGTTAATGGCAGCTGCAGCATCTTTCCAACAATGTCTTTGTAACGGTCATCATCCGGGTTTACAGCAACTGCAGTATCGCCTAAGAGAGTCTCAGGTCTGGTTGTTGCGATCTCTACGAAGCGTCCTGGCTCTCCTACTACCGGGTAGTTGATGTGCCAGAAGAAACCGTCCTGCTCTACATGCTCTACTTCTGCATCAGAAATAGAAGTCTTGCATACAGGGCACCAGTTTACAATACGAGAACCTTTGTAAATGTATCCTTTTTCATATAATTTGATAAATACTTCCAGAACAGCGTCAGAGCAGCCTTCATCCATAGTGAAACGCTCTCTGTCCCAGTCAGCGGAAGAGCCTAATTTGTGAAGCTGTTTTACAATACGGGTGCCGTATTCTTCTCTCCACTTCCAGCATTCCTTTAAGAAGCCTTCTCTTCCAAGATCTGCCTTGCTGATGCCTTCTTCCTTCAGCTTGTTGATAACCTTAACTTCTGTAGCGATCGCTGCATGGTCAGTTCCTGGCTGCCATAATGCTTCGTATCCCTGCATTCTCTTATAGCGGATCAGGATATCCTGCATGGTGTTATCCAGTGCATGTCCCATATGCAGCTGGCCGGTAATATTTGGCGGCGGCATAACAATGGTAAATGGTTTCTTACTTCTGTTTACTTCTGCGTGGAAATATTTTCCCTTCAGCCATTTGTCATAGAGGCGGTCTTCAATTTCCGCCGGATTGTAGGTCTTTTCCAGTTCCTTCATCTGAATTCTCCTTTTTATAATATGTCCTCTCGGAGTCTTTCCTGCACCTGCCTTTGTGGCCGATTTTCCGCCAGCTGTGCCCGAATTTCATCAACGTACGCACACGTACGCCTCAGAAATTTGGCACAACTGACAAAAAATCTTCTCACAAAATCAGGTACAGAAAGATTCCGAGAGAACATTAATAAGTACAGCTTTTCTCTTTGCAGTAAACCTCCTGGCAGAGGTTGTATCCATTTGAAACAGCAAAAAGCCCTCTGCATCCCATAGGGGAAGCAAAGGGCGACTGTATCGCGGTACCACCTTTGATCCAACCGATATGTACAACACATATATCATCCATATCCGGTCATCTCATGGAATACGAAAACCTGAAACATATCTTATATATATTTTAAAGCCTTTCGTACTCGCTCCCTTAACGCGGGCCAACGGAACAGGCTAATGTATCTTTCTCACCTGTCCGGCTCACAAGCTACCTTCCATTTTCAAGTATTCCCAAGCGGCCTTTCAGCCAGTGAGCCGCTTTCTCTGAGGGTCTTAAAAATGTACTCCTCTTGTTCATCACCATTTTTTATACTGCTGTTTTCAAGCATAAATATTTTTTACAGATTTGTCAAGAGCAAAGTTATTATAGATGTATCTTTACTGAGGCAGCTTGCACACATCCACCCACTGTTCAAAGTCGCAGGACTTTTCCAGATCCGGGATGGACAGTTTTACAGCACTATTGCTGCTTCCACAGGCAGGATAAACTACATCAAAACGCTTTAAAGACTCATCTAAGTACACCTTTACGCCCTCTTTGATACCGTAAGGGCATACACCCCCAACCTCATGGCCGATCAGTTCAGACACCTGCTCTACGGTCAGCATTTTTGCTTTTACACCGAAAAAGGATTTATATTTGTGATTGTCGATCTTCGCATCTCCTGCTGCCACGATGAGGACCGGTCCTTCTCCTGTTAAAAAGGATAATGTTTTTGCAATGTGGGCCGGTTCACAGCCTACTGCCACTGCTGCCAGCTCTACCGTTGCACTGGAAACATCAAACTCTTTGATCCTGTCTCCAAATCCTCTTTTTTCCAGAAATTCCTTTGCTGCCTGAAAAGCCATGATTATGCCTCCTGTTTCCTGTACTCACTTTTCCATTTGCTGATCAGTTTTTTTGCCTTTTCTAACTGTCCTTCAGGATCCTGTTTCCACAGGGCTCTTAAATTTCTCACACTTGCTGCCTGTTTGGCATCTGTTTCTGCCTGGGACAGTTTCCCTTTCCATTCTTCCTTCCATTCTGGCTTAAAAAGAGCCTCATAGCTTTCATCAATGGAAAGTCCCGGAGCAAAACAGGTAAGAAAATAGATCTTTTCCAGGATCTGATCCTCTTCCTTTAATCCATAGGCTGTATCATATGCCTTATATGCTCTGGAGAACTGGAACATCTGGGCACAGGCAGCCCCTAAGTTCTGATAGACCTGGGACCAGAATGCCTCTTCTCCTTTTTTGCGTTCCCCTTCCTCGGTCAGTTTTTCATACTTCTGCAGTGCTTTTCCATAACTGTTTCTGGGAAAAAGATAATCTGCACTGCCTTTCCATAAGCATTTTGAGA
>ENA-OQIG01000721-OQIG01000721.1-human-gut-metagenome-genome-assembly--contig:-NODE-721-length-17508-cov-1.723146_pt1 | contig 17508 bp, 19 predicted proteins | sample MGYA00242576_ERZ504741 | MGnify/ENA primary metagenome ERZ504741 (study PRJEB26092, sample SAMD00036436) | human gut metagenome | host: Homo sapiens | study: EMG produced TPA metagenomics assembly of... | reverse complement strand
TGTATTGATAAACGCCTTTTTCATTCATCATACGCAGTCTGCATCTGCCCCGATATTTCAGCCGTTCGCCGGGAGACATGGAAAAAGTCTTCTGGAAAAACTTGTATTCCATCAAACGCTTTTCTACCAAATCTTCCGGATGAATGCGCCGGTAGATACAATCTTCGTCCATCGAATCAATTACGCTTAAAGCCGCCTCTTCGGGAGTAAGTCCCAGGAAATTCGCCCACGGATGGACAGTAACGTAACTTTTCCGGTTCGAAAGATCGGAAATGACAGCACACCCTCCATTAACTTCCGTCAATGAGCGGACAAACTGCTGGTGTTGTTCCACTATTCCATTATCCAGTGCTTCGTGCGCTGTCGGATGCGTAGCATAGATTCATCTATTTCCTTTTGTAGTACGTCCATCGTATAAAATGGTTATTATTCAGTATTGTCGCAAGGACAGGCATGACCTATCTTTGCACCACAAAGATAAATAAATAAGAAAAGAACATGAAACATTTAAAAATCAAAATCATGTCAATCGCGTTATTGGCGGCAGCAACTTCTTCTATGGCACAAAGTTTGGACAAAATGAACTGGCTGAATGAGCTCAGCAATGGGAAATAAAAGAAGGCAAGGCTTTAGTGATGGACGTTCCGGCGAAAACCGATTTCTGGCGGATTTCCCACTACGGATTTACGGTAGACGACGGACCTTTCTACTATGCTACTTATGGCGGAGAGTTCGAAGTGAAAGTAAAGATTACCGGAAACTATGTGACTACTTTCGACCAAATGGGATTGATGTTGCGCATCGATCATGAGAACTGGATAAAGGCAGGGGTAGAGTACGTAGACGGCAAACAGAATGTAAGTGCCGTAGTCACCCACCGCACCAGCGACTGGAGTGTAGTGCAACTGCCGGATGCTCCTCGTTCTTTATGGATTAAAGCGGTCCGCCGACTGGATGCAGTGGAGATTTTCTTCTCCCGCGATGATAAGGAATATACGATGATACGTACTTGCTGGTTGCAGGATAATTGTCCGGTTATGGTCGGATTAATGGGAGCCTGCCCGGACGGAAAGGGATTCACGGCCACATTCGAAGAATTTAAGGTAACTCCTTTGGCAGATCAGCGGAGACTGGAATGGGCTAAAAAACAAGCCGACAAATAAAGAAAGACAGTTCTTCCAACAAGCTCCCTTAGATGGCGGAGCAAAATGATGGTACACAATCACACTTCACGGACAGTCTTGTTGAGCCAATCAATAGCGATTCACTCAGAACAATTACCCTTTAGGGAGATGTATGGCTAAACAAGTATTCCATCAGCCAAAATGATCGTCATTCTTGGCTATTTTCTTCCGTTGCACCTAGGTACAACAATTGTCTCACCTTGGTTAAACAACTGAAGCACCTAGGTGACTCTTTCGTCTCACCTAGGTGCAACGAAAAAAAATCGCTATTTATGTGATTAATGAGTAACTATCGTCGGCTAATGGATAGTAACAGAACCCAGTTCCGTATCCTAACGGAACTTCCACTAAACACTCCCACTTTACCGATGTCCCATAGAGCTATTTTTCCAAAAAACGGGTAAATTTCTGCCGCTCCCGTTCCAACGTTTCTTCATTCATATCGGCCACCTGCCTGAACCATGAATACTTCAGGTCCACACTTTTCTTCTTCACCGATTTATCCCAGTTTCCTATGACCTGCCCGTTATGAAGGACAATCGGAAAGAACAATCCGTTATTAGTAAACGCTTTGGAATAATGTTCAAGGGGCAGAACATCCGTCCGGTCTTTATATCCCAGCAGATATTCATCATAAGAAGGCAAAAGATGTATATGCCCCGACAGTTTGCCACGAGTCCGGCAGATGTCATGAATATACCATGTCTGTTCCTTCCATTGTTCGGTTATCAGTTCCGAAGCAATCAGATAAACAGCCTGTTTTGCATCCGAAACCGACAGCCCTGACCACCAAATGAAATCCTGCAAAACTGCCGGAGAATGGCTACGGAAATAACTCCGTGCCAAGCGCGCCAAAGACTCGTCTTTCGTCAGTTCGGGCATCGGCGGAACCCGTTCTTCCAAAAGTGCGTACGTGCATTTGCTTCCTCTGTCCTCGCCACTACAAATGATGCCTTCCTGCTCCGCACGTGCCATAAAGCGAGTCATACGGCGATTGTCCGCCACAATCCCCGAACGGTTAAAGTGTTCGGCAATCTCTTGTTTTGTCAGACTTTTCTTTCCACAAAGAATCTTCTCCAACAGGTCATGCGCTTTCGTATAGAGTTCATTCGGGATGTCCAGATCATATCCTTTCGCAAAAGAATCATTTGCCGAAATAATACGTTGCGCGGAAGTTTCAGCATCCAGCGGATATCCTCTGCCGCCACCAGATGCCACGTAGGACGCATCACATGAGTCCTCAGAATTTCTCCCTCACGCAACGCCTTCTCTACTGTTTGAATTGTAGCCGATTTCAGACGCATCCCTACTGCCCACTTCACCATGGAATAGTTCTGTGCCTGCATGGCTCCCATCCAAGACACCAACTCTTTAGGTTCACGGAAAAGTGGATTTAATAACTGCTGATTCAGTAAACGGATATTCGGTATATTCATAAATTAGTTATTTTATTTGCCACAAATATAAAATCTTTTCGCTAACAAATCATTATAAATGATTAATTGATAAGCAGAAAGAACTTTTTTTATCCGCCGGACAGGAATTAAATATCATTTTCTATTTCTTCTTTTGTAAGAATAATCCCCCTCATACGACTAACTCTCCAAAATACATTAAAATTTAAATGAAGTGGAAGAAGAATTTATCGAACTAATCAATCAGTATCAAGGGATATTGCAGAAAATATGCAATATCTATTTCTACCAGCATCCGTTCCGTGAGGATATTATCAAGAGATATTAATCCGGCTGTGGAAAGCATACCCCAAATTCAAGCAGGAGAGCACCGTTTCGACATGGCTCTACAGAGTCACGCTGAACACTGCCATCGATCTTGTGCGGAAAGAATCTGTGCAGCCCGTTTACAAAGAGTTATCGACACAGGAATATGCCATACATGACAGCCATCCAGAAGAGAACACCGCAACGGATAAAAAAGAGCAGCTATATCAAGCCATCAACCGGTTGTCCGAAATAGAAAAAGCGATTATCATTCTTTATCTTGAAAGCTATGAATACAAAGAGATTGCCGCCGTTATCGGCATTTCCGAGAGTAATGTCGGAGTAAAAATTAATAGAATCAAGAAACAACTCATTAAACAATTAAACAATGGAAGACAATAATTTGAAAGAATGCTGGAAAGAAATACATACCGGCACAGAAATAAAGCCAATGAATATAAAAGAAGTGATACGCAAGAAGCATTGTCGTACCATTTCCCAAACCTTACGTCGTCAGAAAACGTTGATCTCTTTATTTGCCATCCTGCTGGCATTCTCCGTAGCTGCCAGTATCTGGGATACGATCATCATGGGAAGCGCCTCGATCTCCCTATGGGCCGGAAGTGCCTTTCTGCTGTTTCTGCTGGTTTCGGCCATTGGACATTATCAGCTCCTCACAAGGTCAGCAGACACATATTCACTGAAAGAATCCGGAGCAATGCTCAAAAAACAGCTGGAACGAAGAATCAATATTGATTTCATCATATATCTGATATTCTTTTACGGAACAGCCGTCAGGTTCGTGATTCAATATTTCAATGATTACGAAGGATTAAAAGGGCTTACATTCATTCTGATGCTCTTTACGGGCATCCTTCTTGCCATTCCATGGCTCATGAGGTATCAGCAGAAACATCGGTACAGATATTATTTCAACTCTCTCGATAAGAGTCAGAAGCTGTTGGAAGTCTCCGAATAAATCTCTACTTTTGTACTCCATAACAAAGAATATACTTAGAATGATGCTCTATAAACTTATTTCCCCTTCCATGGTAAAGGCAACAATCCAGTTGCCAGCTTCCAAAAGTATCAGCAACCGTGCACTCATCATCAATGCGCTGGGTAAAGGCATTTATCCGCCGGAAAACCTGTCCGATTGCGATGATACCCAAGTCATGATAAAAGCCCTGACCGAAGGTAAAGAGACTATAGACATCATGGCAGCCGGAACCGCCATGCGTTTCCTGACCGCTTATCTGAGTGCCACTTCGGGAGAACGGATTATCACAGGCACCGCCCGTATGCAGCAACGCCCGATACAGATTCTGGTCAACGCCCTTCGCGAGTTGGGAGCTGAAATAGAGTACACCCATAACGAAGGATATCCGCCTCTTCGCATCAAGGGCGCAGAGCTGAAAGGAAATGAAATCACGCTGAAGGGAAACGTCAGTTCACAGTATATATCCGCCCTGCTGATGATAGGTCCTGTGCTCAAAGACGGACTGACACTGCACTTGACAGGAGAAATCATTTCCCGTCTTATATCAATCTGACACTGCAATTAATGCAGGACTTCGGAGCAAAAGCGGCATGGACTTCACCCAGCAGCATCTCCGTAGCTCCGCAACCGTATCAGAGTGTCCCCTTCACCGTAGAAAGCGACTGGAGCGCTGCTTCTTACTGGTATCAGATTGCCGCTTTGTCTCCGGAAGCAGAGATTGAACTGTTGGGATTATTCCGCAACAGTTATCAGGGAGACAGTCGGGGAGCGGAAGTTTTCTCCCGTCTGGGGATCACGACGGAGTTCACTCCCAAAGGCGTAAAGATCAAAAAAACAGGCAAGACACCGGAACGACTGGAAGAAGACTTCGTTGACATTCCGGACCTGGCACAAACGTTCGTTGTAACTTGCGCTTTATTAAATATCCCTTTCCGTTTCACAGGCTTGCAGAGTCTGAAAATAAAGGAAACAGACCGCATCGCCGCATTGAGAACCGAACTTAAAAAGCTGGGATACCTCATCGAAGAAGAAAATGACAGCGTATTGATGTGGAACGGCGAACGTTGCGAACCGGAAGCGGTTCCTGTGATTGCGACCTACGAAGACCACCGGATGGCGATGGCATTCGCACCGGCAGTAATCACCTTCCCTAAGCTGCTGATTGCTGACCCGCAAGTTGTTTCCAAATCGTATCCCGGTTATTGGAGGATTTGAAACTTGCCGGATTCCAAGTGATAAACGAAGGTTAATCATTGTCGTACTGTGGAAGATTTCAATAAATATACTTCCCATATCAACTATTCCCCTATTGTAGATTTTACATTACAGCAGGGAAAAGAGACTTCTTATAAAAAAGGAGAGTACTTTGTACGGCAAGGAGAAGCCTGTAAGATCATGGGATTTGTTGTTTCCGGCTCTTTCCGCTATTGTTGCGTCAACAGTCTGGGCGAAAGCAGCATTGTCGGATATACATTCGACCATTCTTTTGTCGGGAATTATCCGGCTTTCCAGTTGCAGGACCAATCAAATGTAGATATTCAAGCGTTATGCGACTGTACGGTGTATGTGATCAACCATTCCCAACTGGCAGATTTCTACGACATTAACAACGACCACCAAAAACTGGGACGCCGGATTGCGGAAACTCTTCTGTGGGAAATATATGATCGGATGATCTCCATGTACAGTCTGACACCGGAAGAACGTTATCTGGATATTATCAACCGCTGTCCTGACCTGCTGAAACTGATTACTTTAAAAGAACTTGCCTCCTATCTCCTGATTCGTCCGGAAACATTGAGCCGCATCCGGAGAAAAGTAGTTCGGAAGTAAATTCTTGATTTCAATCAAGATTTTATTCAGACTCCTCCCCTACCTTTGCAGGCAAACATAGTCTATTTTAATTCATGAAGAAAATAATAATTGTAGGCGCAACCTCCGGCATCGGTCGTGGATTGGCAGAACAGTATGCCCGTGAAGACTGCCTTATCGGTATCACCGGTCGCCGTGAGAATCTATTAAAAGAGATTTGCGCACAAGATAAAGATAAACTATTCTATCAGGTATGTGACATCACTCACACAGAAACGCCCCTTTTATCACTGGAAACGCTTGTACAAGAAATGGGAGGCATGGATATGCTGATTATCTGTGCCGGAACGGGGGAACTGAATCCGCAGCTCTCCTATCAGCTCGAAGAACCGACCTTATTGACCAACGTAGTGGGATTTACCAATATCGCCGGCTGGGGGTTCCGGTACTTTGAACAGCAGAAAGGCGGGCATCTGATTAACATTTCCTCAGTAGGCGGAACACGCGGCAGCGGTGTAGCACCAGCTTATAATGCTTCAAAAGCCTATCAAATCAATTACATGGAGGGACTTCGGCAAAAGGCGGCAAAGCTACCCTTTGCTGTCTACACCACTGACATCCGTCCGGGATTTATAGATACAGCGATGGCGAAAGGAGAAGGATTGTTTTGGGTTACTCCTGTCGATAAAGCCGTAAAACAAATCAAAAAGGCTATATCAGACAGGAAAAAAGTCGCCTTTATCTCCAAAAGATGGAAATATGTGGCATGGTTATTCAAACTGATTCCTTCCGCCCTTTATTGCAAGATGTAAAACAGCCTTTCAGTGAGGCTGAGTTACCATGAAGCTTCATTGGCCATCTTCCACATATTAAGAAAAGAAGCCTTGGTGATTTCCACTATCTTATCCCAGTTTAACCGGTCAGCATGATCGGATGGCTGGTGATAATCGGGATGTCCGTCCGTATGATACCAGATAATAGGAATACCTGCTTTGCAAACGTTCCATTGTCACTGCCCCCTACCGGATTGTCCCAGGCACGATAGTCCGGTTCCAACTGTAAACCATACTTCTTAATATCCTTTTTCAGCCAGTCTCCAAAAGAGGGATGAGCAGCTGTATAGAAATAGACGACATGTTTCGGTTGTTCCGGTTTATTGTTGCGACCTATCATATCAAAGTTGAGATATCCCTTGATCTGCGAAACAAAAGGGCAAGTCTGTACAAAATATTTAGAACCGAGCAATCCCTTTTCTTCTCCGTCCCAAAAGGCAAAGATTACATTTCGCTCCGGTTGTTGTCCGCTTGCAAGAAATGCCCGGGCAATCTGCAATACAGCCGAGACACCGGAAGCATTGTCATCCGCGCCGTTATAAATCTGATCTCCGTCAAGTGCCGGGTCTATCCCCAAATGGTCAAAGTGAGCGCCTACGATGACATATTCCTTCGTATTCTTACCGGGAATCATAGCCAGTACGTTCCTCATAGATAGTTTTTGATGAACTTCCTGTTTCAGCTTCGCTACAGAGTCCGGATGAACTTCCAGACGTCCTTTCTTCTGACGCTCTTTGCGGTAAGCATCAAAAGGCTGGAAGTAGCTTTCGTTCAGAGGTTGGATTCCCATCCATTGTAAGATAGATGCTATATACTCAGAGGAGACATACGAACCGTGGAATCCGGCTTCACGTCCCTGTAATTCATCACTTGCAAGGAAACCGATTGTTGCTTCGGCAGAAGAACGGTTGATCGTGTTCAAGCCCTTTTCTTCGGGAGACTGTGCAAAAGTTACTGTTCCTACAAGTATTAATCCGAATAATATAATTCTTTGTTTCATCGTGGTATATAATTTAGAGTCCATGTTACAAAAGTACGAAAAGAACACAGAATCTATCCTTAAATACAAAAAAGAGTAAGCAGTTGCCATCTTTTATAAGATTTGGCTGCTCACTCTTTCTACAAACTATTAAGACCTTGTTATCCTGTCAATCTTTCCTTATTTTGAAAAAGGAGACATGCGGAAAGCATATTTATAAACTGTATTCTTCTGAATTTCATAAGCGGGACGGGGACCGGTCCGCAACTGGCATTACCCAGACCACGCTGTATGCAATCCAGATTCAGCACCACCTCCGCACGATAAATATCAGGCAAGGCATGACCGTACTTGATTTCAAACAAGTCCTTATCCGTATAGTGCAAAGCACTGAAATCAAATGTATCGGCAGCAGTAATCTTGATTCCTTTACCTGCTTTATTGGTCAAAGTCAGCCAGCGGGTATCACAACGCCCACCCATCGTCTGAGAACGGGCATAACTCTCTTTCATATCATTGACAGCAGACTGGTATTTGCCGACATAAGCCGCATTCTTCCGATCCCGATAATTTTCTATCGGACCGCGACCATACCATTCCAACTGCTCCAACGAAGGATTAAAGAAGGCTGTAACGACAGACGGGGAAGATTAAAGTCATCATTCGTTGTAAAAGAAGCATCCACATCTATTTCACCATTACCATACAAACGGTAAATCAATGTATAAGGCACTTTCACATCTCCGACGGTTTCCTGCAACTGAATCGTTACAATTGCCGACTGATTATCTTCCGACCATTTCCAGTCGAAACTGATTACCTCCGTTTGGGTATCCTGCCATTTACGCACATCGTTATTGATAAAACGGAACGTATTCAGCGACCATCCTTCACGCAGATGAAGCATATTATCGCCATTATAACGGATACCGGTCAACTTGCCTTCTTTCTTATCAAAGGTGATTTCTACACCGGGACGGCGGAAGAACAAATAACGCTTCTCCTCTTCCACCACCTTAAACAGAGATTCTTTAGATGAGGCGGAAACTGCTACCGGCTATAGCCCGGTATTCGGGGATTTTTGAAGCAAAAGTTGTTCCGTAGCTACGATATGTCCGGCTTTGCCCATACGCAATCCTTCTTTAGTTTTATTTCAAGGTTCAAATAATATTCACCTTCTGAAGTTAAATAGCGGGAATAAGGTATCTGCACCGCACGATGCTCTCCAGGCTTACCATCGGTAGGCTGAACTCTTCTTCCGCTATCGGCACACCATCTTTCAAAATCACATAGCGCAGATTAAAATCATGCAGATTCAGGAAAACATAGCGGTTACGAACGCCGATACTGTTTTCAGCATTCGGTTCCAATGTGATATATTGGTAGACTTTCTTCACTTCCCACAACTTAGGAGTAACTTGACGATCAGCCGTCACAATCCCGTTACAACAGAAATCATTGTCGTTAGGGCGATCACCGAAGCTGCCTCCAAAATAATAATGATCGGCAGGCTGTCCGGGCATATTAATGCCCTGATCCACCCAATCCCAGATGCATCCTCCGATCATACGTTTCGAATGATGCTCGATATAATCCCAGTATTCTTCCAGATTACCGATGCGTTGCCCATCGCATGAGCATATTCACAAAGGAAATAAGGCTTGTTACGGGGTTGCTCGTCCTGTTCGATCATACTTCAATCGAAGGATACATACGGGAATCCATATCGGCCACATCGTTCATTCCTTCATAATGGATATAACGGTCGTCTATCGCTTTGGCTGCCTGATAGGTAGCCTCAAAGTTACGACCACCACCGGACTCATTGCCCATTGACCAGAAAATGACCGAAGGATGATTCTTATCCCGTTCCACCATACGCACCATCCGGTCGACGTAAGCTCCTTCCCAACTTTCACGGTTTGACAGCGACATATTGCCGTGACACTCAATATCGGCCTCATCCATGACGTACAAGCCATAATAATCATACAGCGAATACATCTTCGGATCGTTCGGATAATGACTGGTACGAATCGTGTTGAGATTGAAACGCTTAAAGAGAAGAATGTCCTCTATCATGCTTTCCACCGGAACAGCTTTTCCAAACTGCGGATGTATGTCATGCCGGTTGGCTCCTTTAAAAAGGATCAATGCATTGTTGATATACACCTTATTATTCCGGATCTCTATCTTACGGAAACCATATTGCTGGCTCGTCGCTTCAAGCACATTGCCTGCGGCATCAAGCAGTTCCAGTTGGACGGTATACAGAGAAGGAGTCTCAGCACTCCATAACCGAGGGTCGCGAATCGTAGTCGTACCTTCACAGACGTTTTCCTGTCCACCAGTTATCTTACCGGTAGGTATGATAAACGAACTCACAGGCTTTCCTTCCGTATTCAGCAAAGAGACACGTACGGTAGCTTCCTGTACTTTCTTTCCGTAATTATGCACATCCGTTTTCACTTTCAGTTCCGCTTTATCCAGACGGTCGCTGATCTGAGAAGTCAGGTGAATGTCACGTAGACGAACTTTCGGACTGGCTACCAAATAAACATCCCGATGAATACCACTTAAACGGAACATATCCTGATCTTCAAGGAAACTGCCGTCACACCAGCGGTAAACTTCTACGGCAACCGTATTATTACCCGCTTTGACGTAAGGAGTGATACGAAATTCTGCATCATTACTGGACCCTTGCGAATAACCGACTTTCTTACCGTTGATCCATACATAAGCTGCACTATAAATTCCATCGAAATGGATAAAGACTTCTTTGTCTTTCCAGTCGGCAGGAAGAGCAAATTCACGGCGATAAGATCCTACCGCATTCGGCTCTTTCTCTACAGCATATCCACGCTGCCCCTGTATAAAAGGAGGATTGTTACGGATGGGATAAGTAATATTGGTATAAATAGGTGTACCATATCCGTGCATCTCCCAGTTGGAGGGAACAGGAATCTCTTTCCAGCCAGAGACATCATAACTCGTTTTATAGAAATCCACCGGACGTTCCGAAGGTTGTTTCACCCAGTTAAACTTCCAGTTTCCATTCAACAGCAGATAACGGGAAGAGCGGGTACGCTCCCAAGGACGGGTATAAGCGGGATCCGCCTTCATCTCTTCCGAATTGGCGAAAGGAATAAATGTAGCCCTGCCTTCTTCTTTATTGATTGCATAGATACGTTCATTTTCCCAGTCATTATGACTCGTTGTTTTCAAGGCTTCCGCCACTACTTTCAGGTTCGATTTCCGTATCTGCCACTGCTGGTTACTTTTCGAAGCTTCCGGTTCTAACTGAAAGACAGGCTCTCCGACCAGTCCGGCATCAGGAAATCCTAAGTTATAGCCAGTCCCGACATTGGTTAATACGTAATTCCCATTCGGCAAAGCCGTTATTTTCCATTGCTGGTTCGGATTTTTAGGGTCTGCCGACCATTGAATCACGGAACATTCTACTTTTCCTTTACCACTATTATCTACATTCATTTGAGTCAAGGGACTGGTTATCGTATAGCATCCCTCTTGTTCGCATGGAATCAGGTTCCAGACCTGCGATTCTTTGTCTGCCTCCCGCTTACTGATAAATATTTTCGTATTCGTATCCAGACTCTCCTGATTGTCTAGCACTAATCCGTTGACCGTATGGATTTCATATCCTTGCTTCGGATCAAACTGCTGCGCCACAACCGCAGAGGCGGAAAACGACAGTGCAATCAATGCACTTCCCAAGATTTTTAATCGTTGCATCATTTAGTAGTCTAATTTATATTATAATTTGAAAACCGGTGACTGTTTATATACGCCAAAAGTATGGATAGCCGGACAAGCCTTACCGTCCTGAATACGCAAACGTACCTGCTTTGCTTTCACCGGTGCCAGACGTACAATCCATTTATGACCAATGGCCTGCTTGTCCGTCGCCTCCGGAATGGTGATCCAGTTTTTGCCATCAACAGTGTACTCCACACTCCACTTCGTCGTCCGATGTCCCAATTCGATAACTTCTTCGATCATCAGACAATCAAACTCAATAGTTTTGGGCAAGGTAAAAATTATATCCGCTTTTACCTCTCCGTCTTTTCCGGCAAAATAAGTGTTTTTCTCATTGTCCAGCATTTTTTCCGGACTATACTTTGCACCCCGTACATTGGTCGCTTTCACTTTGGCTCCTCTCAACAGATTCGTACTGAAAGTCTCATCAATCCCCTGTTTTAACAAGGCGGCGTGCAGCGAATCGGTCGAATGAATCAAACCACGTCTGTCGGGCGGGAAATTCAGAAGCAATACACTATTACGCCCCACGGAGGTACAGTAGATATCCCAAAGTTCACGGACACTCTTCACACGGCTATCCTCTTCGGCATGATAGAACCAGCTGGGACGTATTGAAACATCTGTTTCTGCCGGAATATACGCATCACCATCCAGCATACCCTCATTCAAACCTTTGTAATACTGAGCTTCATCACGAATAGCTACTGAGTCAGTCGTCGCCCAACAAGGATCACCCGCTTCTCCCGCTTCATTCCCCATCCAGCGGACATCAGCAAACGGATAAGAATTCTTTGTACCGAAGATAACGCAATCCGGCTGTTTTTCACGGACAATCTTATACCAATGACGATAAACAGGCGTTGTCAATTCGTCGGCTCCCGCGCCGTCCCACCATGTTTCCCATATCTTACCGTAATCACTCATCAGTTCGCCAAGCTGGTGGGCATAATATTCCTTGTAGCGTTCGGTCGTATATAAAGGTGAAAGGTGTTCGTGACGGTCATGAGGTCCCAGATAGATTCCTGCCTTCAATCCATACTCTTCACAAGCATCGACAAACTCGCGGACTACATCTCCTTTACCGTTCTTCCACGCTGCATTCTTCACACTATAATCTGTGTACTTGCTAGGCCACAAGCAAAATCCGTCGGCATGCTTGGCAGTCAGAATAGCAGCGGGAATCCCCGCTGCTTTTAATGTCTGCATCCACTGCCTGCAATCCAGGGCTGTGGGATTGAAAATTGCCGTACTTGCCTTCCCGTCACCTTCATTCACATATTCTTCAAATGTATTGATTCCAAAATGAAAGAAAGCAATCATCTCCCGATTGTACCATTCAAGTTGACGGGCACTCGGAACCAACCCGCAAGGAGCTGGTGCTTGTTGAGCTATGACCGGCAGAGAACTGAATGCAGCAACTGCCGATGCAACTAATACTTTTATGTTCATAATAAATAACTTACGAGTATATTCGTTTATTTAGGACCCAGATTTTGTTTCACCAGCTGCACGAATTGATCGACCGGAACAACACGCACATTGTCATTCAATCCATCAATGACGGTTTGATACTTTGCTGGTTCTTTGTCCAGCAATGTACAAATACAAAAGTATATCCGTCGGCACTATGCGGATTGGCAGAGCGGCTATTGATCTGAGAAATGACAGTCGATTCTTCACCTCTGTTCGAGCCACCGTCGATGCCTTCCCATAATACGCTTCTCTGCTCAATCACCGGCTTGCCATTATCCGAAAATTTGATTCTTCCATCCCCTTTTTCTCCATATCCTGTGTAGAAATCGCATCGATATTAGCTGAGCCAGATACTTATTGTAAACTTTCGGATTATCCATAATCTTCTGATCCAGAATATTACAGATATTCAACCTGACTTATCGACATACTCATTCAACTTAGCCAGATAATCGTCCAGGTCGGCATCCGACATCTTACTCGGGAATATATAGCTGCTGCCACTCGGACCCGCTACAAAGTAATCGCCTTCTTTGCTATTCTCATAGTACCAGCGTAAAGCAGCCGGAGCCAAATCGTACAGAGAAGGTGAAATGGTATATCCGAGTGGGAATTGACCGTGCAGGTCATGATCATGTATCCTTGTTGCCCCCAAAGGTTAAACGCAATATTATCACCGTCACTGACGAGGAATGTCACATAGTGCACATTCTCTTCGGTAACCACTTCTTTAGTTGCCGGACGCTGTTTCAGTCCTGTTGTATCATATATACTACTCAACGTGGCCAGATTAGCCGCCTGATCGGTCGGCAACATAGAAACACCCAATTGAGAAGCATTATTCACCATGCCCCATTCATCCAGATCATAATAACCGAAACAATAAGCTCCTTTATCCAGATCTTTCAGTATAGAAGTACGCCATGACCAATCCCTGCGCGCATTGTAGTCATAAAAAGCAAAAGCATTGGTCATTGTGATATAATCGCGCAGGTGATGGAAGATTTCCGGTTTCATATCGGCTGCAAGACTCTTGTCCAACTGGTCTTTATAATTCTCGTACAACCACTTCTCATCATAAGACCTTACGTCCATAAGTTCGGTTGTCACTCCCATTGCCTTTACCTTATCGACAAGAGATTCCGGTACCGCAATCCCCCGAAGCAACCCACATAAAGAAGTAGCTACATTGATCGAATGAGATTGTCCTTCCGAATAAGGCGTATAGACAATATACCCCTTGATCACTCCGGTTTCTACATAATGCTGTACCAACGGAGCCAAAGCATTATAAGTATTTACCGGAATTCCGTACTTATTCTGCATCTGCTTCAACCATACGGAAGAAGGACCTCCTTCATTGATATAAACCTGATCGCCCGTCACTCTTGCCGCAAGCCCTGCCAAAGTGGAAAGAATTACTTTCTCGCCATCATTCAGTCCTGTGATGGAAATAGAATTCAGGGATTTCAGTTCACGACCTTTCAGATGCATAAATCCCCTGTCCAGCGGTTCTGCCGGATCTATCAGCCCATCACCCGGTTCTTCACCCGGACCTCCCGGATTCTCGGTAGACGGAGTATATTTAGGAACGACCACACCTGCCGTCGGATCTTCCATACAGGAGATTAACAGACAGAACGTCAAAAGTATATAAATGTATTTTTTCATGGTAATCGTTTTTTCTGTTATTTAATAATAGAAATCGCATTAATCTCTGCTACCACTGTTGCCCATTTGCCACTATACACGGCAGTTATTGTCAGACGGAAATAACGTGCTGCTTAAATCCCGGAAAATAGGAACGGAATTCCTCTTTTGCCCCCGCAGGAAGGTCGCTGTAAGTTCCTGCCGACTCCCACTTCGAGCCATCCAGACTGGTTTCCATCGTCATCTCCTGCGGCCATGCTTCACCATGATCTCTGGATACATACTGAAAGCCCAGCATTTTCACTTCCTGCCCCATATCTACTACGATATGATGTGGTGGCTGAGGCTCGTTGCCTTTCCATTGTGTATGCCAGAAAGTTCCTTTCAGTCCGTCAAAAGCGTGGATAGCGTGACCGTTATCCGACCCTTCGCCGCTCGTCTCTTCCGAAGAAACTTCTACTACCTGCCATGCACTGCGGTCGGCCAATGGCATCGCCCATACATCCTCCGCACCACTCAAAAGGTAATATACTGTCTGCTGAATATGATCCGCCTGCGCACCTTCTACCGAAGTGATAGTGACCGGCAACAAATAAGAATCAAACGGCTGGATTTTTCCCTGTGCATTTACCGTAAGCACCAGATCGGCAGAAGAACTCTCCCCGGCCGGAATCACAGTTTCTGTTGTCAGCGTATAGCAATCGGAAGGAAGCAAAGGATAGTCTGTCCCACACAAAGAATTATACTCCTGCACCTTCGCCTCATCACAGTCAACTGTACCTTTACATCTCCTCCACTTCCTTACCGGAACGGGTCACATAGTCACTGGCAGTCACAGCCACATGAAATACTTCTCTCAGTTCTTCACCCAAATCGAAGTTTTTAATCTGCAAAGTTTTGGCTTCCGGAATATATACTTTACAAACATCATCATCACTACATCCACTCAGCAAGGCAAACGAACAAAGTACCGCACTTGCCGCCATGACAAATCTATTTAGTTTCATACGAATAATCTTTCAAGGTTTACATTCTTTATTAATATCCGGGATTCTGCCGTTTACCCATCCGTCTTCACCACCATTTTGCTCGCGGATCACCGGATTCTTGTCTATCACATACTGCGGAATGGCTGATAATACATACGTGGCAGGAAGGTACGTTTACCAACTTCATGATAATTGTATTCCCACACACCATCTCCATTGGTATCTTCTATCTTCATACCACCAATCGGTTTATTCATCACTCCGTTTTCACCATCACAAATCTTCCAGCGAAGAATGTCCCACCAACGCTTATCTTCAAATGCCAATTCTATACGGCGATCTCTCCGAATGATTTCCCGCAACTGATTTTCTGTGATTCCCTGCGGATAAGTATCGCCGATAGAAGGCATATTATCTCCACGTGTTCTCACCATATCCAGATATTCGATGGCAGTCGGTTTATCTCCCGCTTCCAAAGAAGCTTCTGCATACATCAGCAACACATCTGCATAACGGAAGAAAATATAATTTGCCATTCCGTTGCTCATTTGCAGATTGTCCGCTCCATTCACGGATTCATCAATCGTTTTACGAGTGTAGTATCCCGTATTCGTAACGTCACTATCCGAAGAAGTATCAATCTCATTGGGACTACCTACTCCTACACGAGTAATAATCTCTTCCCCCTGCCACATAGATCCATCATACAGGATGCTCTGGTAGAAGCGTTTCTCACGATTTTTATAAGGATTATTCTTATTGTAACCGGATGCAGGATCAGTGATAGGCAATCCGTTGGCCATGCAATAGTCGTCAACCAGTTCCTGTGTAGGCTGCATATTTCCCCAACTGGACTGTACTCCTTTTACAAACACCGGACCGAACAGACCTTCACGACGCCCTCCATTCTGCTTAGACATCTGGAAGTCGAAGATCACTTCATCGTTATTGTTGGTAGCTTCTGTCCAAAGGTCCAAAATAGTCGGTTGCAGATGATAGACCTGTAAGTCAATTACATCTTTCAAGGTAGCCGCAGCTGCTTCCCAGCGTTTCTTGTCTTTGCCCGGATTACGCAATTCACTGGCATGAAACAGTTCCACCCATCCTTTCAGTGTCAGAATTGCTCCTTTGGAAGCACGCCCCAGATCGGAACCGCTACGGCGCGGAGGAAGATCATCTTTAATCTCGTCCAACTCTTTGTCGATAAACTCAAATGTTTTCTGTGCAGTCTCACGCGGATAAAAGATATCCGTACTCACGTTATTATCCAGCACTTCCGTGATGATAGGCACACCACCGTACGCCATCCAAAGATAGTGATAGAACCAGGCACGCAGGAAACGCACTTCTGCAAGGCGTTCTTTCTTATATTCTGCCGAGAAATCGGATTCTGTTACTTTCGTAATGAAAAGATTGCAGGAACGGATACGCTCATACTGTCCTTTGGCGTCGTCATTATTCTGACGTCCCCATTTCCACATATCCCAGGGGCCGGGTATCCAGCTGGTAGGAGATAATGCTCCGGTATAAATCGTTGTACGGGCATTCATCCATTCCGCACCTACGTATGAATTATCCGAATATTGGTCCAGATTCTGTGTTTCATTGTTCAGATGCGGCAACTGATTATAGATATCATTCAGAAACATATCGGCATTTTCTTCCGATCCCCAGACCGTTGTATCTCCAAAACGGTCTTTCGGCTCTATTTCAAGCCAGTCTTCACAGGCAGACAGCAAGGCTAATGAGCCTGCCAGGCAAACTGTTTTTATTATATTATGTATTCTCATATTCTATCTTGTTATGATGGTTAACTAATTAAAAAGTAATATTCAAACCAAAAGCATATACAGCCTGCTGCATATAGTATTTACCATTAGCGGATTTGGCTTCCGGGTCGATCAGCTCTTTCATAAACGGAGTCCATGTCCAGAGGTTTTGTCCGGAAGCATATACACGGGCAGAGCTGATACCAATAAAGTTCAGTGCCGAACGAGGCAAGGTATAACCGATTTCAATACTCTTCAAACGGATATAAGTAGCATCACGTACCCACCACGAAGAAGGTTGACGATGGTTATTCA
>ENA-OQIG01000720-OQIG01000720.1-human-gut-metagenome-genome-assembly--contig:-NODE-720-length-17523-cov-2.214360_pt1 | contig 17523 bp, 21 predicted proteins | sample MGYA00242576_ERZ504741 | MGnify/ENA primary metagenome ERZ504741 (study PRJEB26092, sample SAMD00036436) | human gut metagenome | host: Homo sapiens | study: EMG produced TPA metagenomics assembly of... | reverse complement strand
AACGCTGAACTCCGAAAGCGCATTAAATGTTGCTATTAATGAACATTTGGACTGAAGGTGGCTTACAACGTCACATGGAACTCTGAACTCCAGAGTCTGCACCGGAACATACCGACCGTCGGACAACCTTATCGCTGGGCTACAGCATGTAAATTATCTGCCGGACCGTGTTATGCGGTCTGGCTGTCTTCGTTTGTCACTGCTCAGCCCCAAATCATTGCTGCCAACGTAGCAACAACATAGCGCCACAGATTGCCAGTAGCACCACCACCATCTTCCAGTGTTTTTTATCAAAGCGTTTAGTCGGCATACCAGTGTCCTGCATATCTCTTGTGCGTGATAACGGAGTGTAACAAAAGGGACAGGCATCAAGGGATTTTTTGTTATTACAGCCGTCGGGTGGCGTTGTGCACATGGTCACTGTTTCTGCGTTTTATGAAAAAAATAAAATTATGTATCGATATATATCGTAAATTAGCTGGTTATAAATACGTCTTTATTTCATCAGCACTAAAACTCAGGCTTTGGCTGATTGCATTAATAGCAGCATAATATGTTTCTACAGTTTTATAATGCTTATGATGAATGGCTATATGAACAGCTGACATGTTGTCATGATTTTTAGCGGCCAATAGTGTAAATAACTGATGTTGACTAAAAGAATGTTTTTTTGCAAAAGCACCCAGCGTCGATATATAAGATAACACGACGTCTTCATTACCCTTGCTCATGGCGATGTATAATGCAGGGGTTCCCTGTGCTGTAGCTCCTTTTAATAAATCCATGATGTTAGCTTTGCTCAACTTGTATTTAAAGCGATGCCATTAATTTTAGAGAGGAACCGTGTGACACACAAAGGGTGATTATTTTCCATTGCGGCGTATAATCCTGGCTCACCATCATGTATTTTCATGGCTAAAATACTCATCACCAGTTTTTTGTTTAAAAGCTCTTGTGCTATTGGAGTGGTTAATGCATTCAGAAAGATATCGATTATTTCATCGAATCCATACAACATGGAGATATAAAGTCCAGGTGTTTCGTTAGCACTTTTAGTTTGCAGTAATTTAACCAGATTATCTTCATGAATGATGTGATTATCTACCAGTGACTGAATTTCTTGCATAAATATTTTCACGTTGTCAGTATGTCCGTTCATCATAGCCAAAAATAAAGCAGGTGTACCAACGCTATTCTGCGCAGTTATTATTTCAATGATTTCTTTTTCAGGGAGTATGGGCAACTGTTTGAATAATGTAATAAGCTGTTGAGTCTGGCCTGTAGCCATTATTAACAACATTGCCGATGGATGTATAGGGGCAAATGGCATTCGTGATGCAATACCCGCGAAAATAGCCCCTGGAAACTCCCACAGGTAATAGGGGCAGAATAGCAATTGCACAGTTGCGAACATAATCTATCAGCCAGGTCTGAGCATCGGGACCTGAACTGATGAACTTATCAAGCGAAAGAAAGCCCCGTGCTGTCCTGTGGGTGTCTCTGACGGCAACGTTGGTATCGTTCGGGTCGTAAACGGACACAACATAATTTAATTGTCCATACACTGACTGCTTTATTCGTAGCCTTACTGACAAAGTATGATTGTCTATATATAAAATCGCGGACATATGACTGACATTGTTTGCCATCATTCGACAAAAGAAAATATCTAAAGCGAAGCCAAAATCCTTACTCGCGATAACGCGACTCCCTGCAGGAGGATGGCGAAGTAATGCTCTGAACTCCGCGTCCCGGACTAAGGGGACATGCTGCTGTATGGATTCAACGGAGGAGTAATGTTTAATCAGGTTGACTTTGCCTTTTCCATTTCTCAATGAATCAAGGGCGTATTGCAATGACAGATGGCGACAAAAAATAGCGTCAGAAGGAGATTGCAAAAAACATGCACTACCATTGAGATTTACTGTTGGGTGTATAGTTTTTTTCTCTATGGATTTTTTTAGACAGTTTCATACAATGGTTACGATCTTCAGCAGTTAACTGTTCCTGTTCAATATAATCCAGTATGCTTCGCAAATGGTTAGCTTTAATAGGCGTGGTTTCCAGTAATAAGGAAATGATTTCTTTTTTATAGTGTAATGTAATGAGTATATTTTCTGCATGGATGGGTGAAGTGGCAAAGTTAATGGTAAAAAGGGCAGTGGAATAACAATTTTGTGATATTTTTCGACAGTTTGCGGTAAATTCCTGAGTAACACAGTATGACAGCATCGAACTTAAGTCAGAGGTATCAAGTAGGGTGATGAGCTGGCGCGCAAATTGATTAATAGGCTCTGATGAAGGTGTTGGTATGTCGCTATCGATGTGCAATCTATGAGGAGACTTATAATGAGTTCTGATAATGATATCGTTTTGACTCATAATCTGTTCGCCTTATATATATCTGGAGGTTTTGAGGATGATGATTAATTATTATCGCCAGAACGAAATGTGCACGAAAAATTGTTATAAGAATTGTGTCACTTTTATCATTGTGATATGACCACTTCGTCATTAATCTCATGAGCGTTTAAAATACTACCGCCAAATCACGCAACGAACTTTGCTGGATTCAGTTTATGCTGCTGTAAATCCGCTCGCAGTAAACCTTTCAGACGCACCGTGATGTTATCAGTTGTTCTTTAAGCGTTTTGCTGGTGTACTCACTACAAACGAATTGCGAATCGAATCAATGTGAAACGGAAAGGTACAATCTCCCTTTTTTTAGTGTTAACATCGCTCAACCGGGTGGAAGGTGAGAGGTTAATGTCTTTCATTTGTGTACCTGATTGCGAACCAATTTAGCATTTGTTGGCTAGATGGTTTCGCAATGAACTGTTAATAAACAAATTTTTCTTTGTATGTGATCTTTCGTGTGGGTCACCACTGCAAATAAGGATATAAAATGCCTGTTATAACTCTTCCTGATGGCAGCCAACGCCATTACGATCACGCTGTAAGCCCCATGGATGTTGCGCTGGACATTGGTCCAGGTCTGGCGAAAGCCTGTATCGCAGGGCGCGTTAATGGCGAACTGGTTGATGCTTGCGATCTGATTGAAAACGACGCACAACTGTCGATCATTACCGCCAAAGACGAAGAAGGTCTGGAGATCATTCGTCACTCCTGTGCGCACCTGTTAGGGCACGCGATTAAACAACTTTGGCCGCATACCAAAATGGCAATCGGCCCGGTTATTGACAACGGTTTTTATTACGACGTTGATCTTGACCGCACGTTAACCCAGGAAGATGTCGAAGCACTCGAGAAGCGGATGCATGAGCTTGCTGAGAAAAACTACGACGTCATTAAGAAGAAAGTCAGCTGGCACGAAGCGCGTGAAACTTTCGCCAACCGTGGGGAGAGCTACAAAGTCTCCATTCTTGACGAAAACATCGCCCATGATGACAAGCCAGGTCTGTACTTCCATGAAGAATATGTCGATATGTGCCGCGGTCCGCACGTACCGAACATGCGTTTCTGCCATCATTCAAACTAATGAAAACGGCAGGGGCTTACTGGCGTGGCGACAGCAACAACAAAATGTTGCAACGTATTTACGGTACGGCGTGGGCAGACAAAAAAGCACTTAACGCTTACCTGCAGCGCCTGGAAGAAGCCGCGAAACGCGACCACCGTAAAATCGGTAAACAGCTCGACCTGTACCATATGCAGGAAGAAGCGCCGGGTATGGTATTCTGGCACAACGACGGCTGGACCATCTTCCGTGAACTGGAAGTGTTTGTTCGTTCTAAACTGAAAGAGTACCAGTATCAGGAAGTTAAAGGTCCGTTCATGATGGACCGTGTCCTGTGGGAAAAAACCGGTCACTGGGACAACTACAAAGATGCAATGTTCACCACATCTTCTGAGAACCGTGAATACTGCATTAAGCCGATGAACTGCCCGGGTCACGTACAAATTTTCAACCAGGGGCTGAAGTCTTATCGCGATCTGCCGCTGCGTATGGCCGAGTTTGGTAGCTGCCACCGTAACGAGCCGTCAGGTTCGCTGCATGGCTGATGCGCGTGCGTGGATTTACCCAGGATGACGCGCATATCTTCTGTACTGAAGAACAAATTCGCGATGAAGTTAACGGATGTATCCGTTTAGTCTATGATATGTACAGCACTTTTGGCTTCGAGAAGATCGTCGTCAAACTCTCCACTCGTCCTGAAAAACGTATTGGCAGCGACGAAATGTGGGATCGTGCTGAGGCGGACCTGGCGGTTGCGCTGGAAGAAAACAACATCCCGTTTGAATATCAACTGGGTGAAGGCGCTTTCTACGGTCCGAAAATTGAATTTACCCTGTATGACTGCTCGATCGTGCATGGCAGTGCGGTACAGTACAGCTGGACTTCTCCTTGCCGTCTCGTCTGAGCGCCTCCTATGTGGGCGAAGACAACGAGCGTAAGGTACCGGTAATGATTCACCGCGCAATTCTGGGGTCGATGGAACGTTTCATCGGTATCCTGACCGAAGAATTCGCTGGTTTCTTCCCGACCTGCTTGCGCCGGTTCAGGTTGTTATCATGAATATTACCGATTCACAGTCTGATTACGTTAACGAATTGACGCAAAAACTATCAAATGCGGGCATTCGTGTTAAAGCAGACTTGAGAAATGAGAAGATTGGCTTTAAAATCCGCGAGCACACTTTGCGTCGCTCCCATATATGCTGGTCTGTGGTGATAAAGAGGTGGAATCTGGCAAAGTTGCCGTTCGCACCCGCCGTGGTAAAGACCTGGGAAGCATGGACGTAAATGAAGTGATCGAGAAGCTGCAACAAGAGATTCGCAGCCGCAGTCTTAAACAATTGGAGGAATAAGGTATTAAAGGCGGAAAACGAGTTCAAACGGCGCGCCCTAACCGTATCAATGGCGAAATTCGCGCCCAGGAAGTTCGCTTAACAGGTCTGGAAGGCGAGCAGCTTGGTATTGTGAGTCTGAGAGAAGCTCTGGAGAAAGCAGAAGAAGCCGGAGTAGACTTAGTCGAGATCAGCCCTAACGCCGAGCCGCCGGTTTGTCGTATAATGGATTACGGCAAATTCCTCTATGAAAAGAGCAAGTCTTCTAAGGAACAGAAGAAAAAGCAAAAAGTTATCCAGGTTAAGGAAATTAAATTCCGTCCTGGTACAGATGAAGGCGACTATCAGGTAAAACTCCGCAGCCTGATTCGCTTTCTCGAAGAGGGTGATAAAGCCAAAATCACGCTGCGTTTCCGCGGTCGTGAGATGGCGCACCAGCAAATCGGTATGGAAGTGCTTAATCGCGTGAAAGACGATTTGCAAGAACTGGCAGTGGTCGAATCCTTCCCAACGAAGATCGAAGGCCGCCAGATGATCATGGTGCTCGCTCCTAAGAAGAAACAGTAAGGCCTTCAAGTAGCACTGTCTGTGGAGCCTTCGGCTTCACAGGCTTTGTTCGCCTTTGTTTCGTTTATTAACAATGCGAAGTGGAAGTTATTAAAATGCCAAAAATTAAGACCGTACGCGGTGCTGCTAAGCGCTTCAAAAAACCGGTAAAGGTGGTTTTAAGCACAAGCACGCTAACCTGCGTCACATTCTGACCAAAAAAGCGACCAAACGTAAACGTCACCTGCGTCCGAAAGCCATGGTTTCCAAAGGCGATCTGGGCTGGTAATCGCGTGCCTGCCGTACGCATAAGCCGTTAACGTTTTTAACTTTTTAATTAGAATATAGATACAGGAGAGCACATATGGCTCGCGTAAAACGTGGTGTTATTGCACGCGCACGTCACAAGAAAATTTTGAAACAAGCTAAAGGCTACTACGGTGCGCGTTCTCGCGTATACCGCGTTGCCTTCCAGGCTGTTATCAAAGCTGGTCAGTATGCTTACCGTGACCGTCGTCAACGTAAGCGTCAGTTCCGTCAACTGTGGATTGCGCGTATCAACGCAGCAGCACGTCAGAACGGTATTTCTTACAGCAAATTCATCAATGGCCTGAAAAAAGCCTCTGTTGAAATCGACCGTAAGATCCTGGCTGATATCGCAGTATTCGACAAAGTAGCGTTCACCGCTCTGGTTGAAAAAGCGAAAGCAGCTCTGGCATAAGCCATTTGAAAGAGGGAGCTAGTCTCCCTCTTTTCATTTCAACGCCATCAAAACATTGACTTTTATCGCCGTAGCCTTTTCAATAAAGGTCTTTTGAAGAGTACCAAAAGGTAACGCAAGCAATGAATGCTGCTATTTTCCGCTTCTTTTTTTACTTTAGCACCTGAATCCAGGAGGCTAGCGCGTGAGAAGAGAAACGGAAAACAGCGCCTGAAAGCCTCCCAGTGGAGGCTTTTTTTGTATGTGCGTTTTGAAAAATAAAAAGCCTGTCTCATCAGGTGTAATTGTCGCAGCCAGACTGGACACGGCCAGCGCGGAGAAACCGGAGCGTATTTAAGTACGTGAGAATTTCGAGCACAGCCCGGGACCAAAATGGCAAGTAAATAGCCTGATGGGATAGCTCTAAGTCCAACGAACCAGTGTCACCACTGACACAATGAGGAAAACCATGTCACATCTCGCAGAACTGGTTGCCAGTGCGAAGGCGGCCATTAGCCAGGCGTCAGATGTTGCCGCGTTAGATAATGTGCGCGTCGAATATTTGGGTAAAAAAGGGCACTTAACCCTTCAGATGACGACCCTGCGTGAGCTGCCGCCAGAAGAGCGTCCGGCAGCTGGTGCGGTTATCAACGAAGCGAAAGAGCAGGTTCAGCAGGCGCTGAATGCGCGTAAAGCGGAACTGGAAAGCGCTGCACTGAATGCGCGTCTGGCGGCGGAAACGATTGATGTCTCTCTGCCAGGTCGTCGCATTGAAAACGGCGGTCTGCATCCGGTTACCCGTACCATCGACCGTATCGAAAGTTTCTTCGGTGAGCTTGGCTTTACCGTGGCAACCGGGCCGGAAATCGAAGACGATTATCATAACTTCGATGCTCTGAACATTCCTGGTCACCACCCAGCGCGCGCTGACCACGACACTTTCTGGTTTGACGCTACCCGCCTGCTGCTACCCAGACCTCTGGCGTACAGATCCGCACCATGAAAGCCCAGCAGCCACCGATTCGTATCATCGCGCCTGGCCGTGTTTATCGTAACGACTACGACCAGACTCACACGCCGATGTTCCATCAGATGGAAGGTCTGATTGTTGATACCAACATCAGCTTTACCAACCTGAAAGGCACGCTGCACGACTTCCTGCGTAACTTCTTTGAGGAAGATTTGCAGATTCGCTTCCGTCCTTCCTACTTCCCGTTTACCGAACCTTCTGCAGAAGTGGACGTCATGGGTAAAAACGGTAAATGGCTGGAAGTGCTGGGCTGCGATGGTGCATCCGAACGTGTTGCGTAACGTTGGCATCGACCCGGAAGTTTACTCTGGTTTCGCCTTCGGGATGGGGATGGAGCGTCTGACTATGTTGCGTTACGGCGTCACGACCTGCGTTCATTCTTCGAAAACGATCTGCGTTTCCTCAAACAGTTTAAATAAGGCAGGAATAGATTATGAAATTCAGTGAACTGTGGTTACGCGAATGGGTGAACCCGGCGATTGATAGCGATGCGCTGGCAAATCAAATCACTATGGCGGGCCTGGAAGTTGACGGTGTAGAACCGGTTGCCGGCAGCTTCCACGGCGTGGTCGTTGGTGAAGTGGTTGAGTGTGCGCAGCATCCGAACGCTGACAAACTGCGTGTGACAAAAGTGAATGTCGGCGGCGATCGCCTGCTGGACATCGTCTGCGGTGCGCCAAACTGCCGTCAGGGCCTGCGTGTGGCGGTAGCGACCATTGGTGCTGTTCTGCCGGGTGATTTCAAAATTAAAGCGGCGAAACTGCGTGGCGAACCGTCTGAAGGGATGCTGTGCTCCTTCTCTGAACTGGGCATTTCTGACGATCACAGCGGCATTATCGAACTGCCTGCGGATGCGCCGATTGGCACCGATATCCGTGAATATCTGAAACTTGATGACAACACCATCGAAATCAGCGTGACGCCAAACCGTGCCGACTGCTTAGGCATCATTGGTGTTGCGCGTGACGTTGCCGTGCTGAACCAGCTGCCGCTGGTTCAACCGGAAATCGTTCCGGTTGGTGCGACCATCGACGACACGCTGCCGATTGCAGTAGAAGCGCCGGATGCCTGCCCGCGCTATCTTGGCCGTGTGGTAAAAGGAATTAACGTTAAAGCGCCAACTCCGCTGTGGATGAAAGAAAAACTGCGTCGTTGCGGGATCCGTTCTATCGATGCAGTTGTTGACGTCACCAACTATGTGCTGCTCGAACTGGGCCAGCCGATGCACGCTTTCGATAAAGATCGCATTGAAGGCGGCATTGTGGTGCGGATGGCGAAAGAGGGCGAAACGCTGGTGCTGCTCGACGGTACTGAAGCGAAGCTGAATGCTGACACTCTGGTCATCGCCGACCACAACAAGGCGCTGGCGATGGGCGGCATCTTCGGTGGCGAACACTCTGGCGTGAATGACGAAACACAAAACGTGCTGCTGGAATGCGCGTTCTTAGCCCGCTGTCTATCACCGGTCGTGCTCGTCGTCATGGCCTGCATACCGATGCGTCTCACCGTTATGAGCGTGGCGTTGATCCGGCACTGCAGCACAAAGCGATGGAACGTGCGACCCGTCTGCTGATCGACATCTGCGGTGGTGAGGCTGGCCCGGTAATTGATATCACCAACGAAGCAACGCTGCCGAAGCGTGCAACCATCACTCTACGTCGTAGCAAACTGGATCGCCTGATCGGCCATCATATTGCGGATGAGCAGGTAACTGACATTCTGCGTCGTCTCGGCTGCGAAGTGACCGAAGGCAAAGACAAATGGCAGGCAGTTGCGCCGAGCTGGCGTTTCGATATGGAGATTGAAGAAGATCTGGTTGAAGAAGTCGCGCGTGTTTACGGCTACAACAACATCCCGGATGAGCCGGTACAGGCAAGCCTGATTATGGGTACTCACCGTGAAGCTGACCTGTCGCTCAAGCGCGTGAAAACGCTGCTCAACGACAAAGGCTATCAGGAAGTGATCACCTACAGCTTCGTTGATCCGAAAGTGCAGCAGATGATCCATCCAGGCGTTGAAGCCTTACTGCTGCCAAGCCCGATCTCTGTTGAAATGTCAGCAATGCGTCTTTCTCTGTGGACCGGCCTGCTGGCAACCGTGGTGTACAACCAGAACCGTCAGCAGAACCGTGTGCGCATTTTCGAAAGCGGTCTGCGTTTCGTACCAGATACTCAGGCACCGTTGGGCATTCGTCAGGATCTGATGTTAGCCGGTGTGATTTGCGGTAACCGTTACGAAGAGCACTGGAACCTGGCAAAAGAGACCGTTGATTTCTATGATTTGAAAGGCGATCTTGAATCCGTTCTCGACCTGACCGGTAAACTGAATGAGGTTGAGTTCCGTGCAGAAGCGAATCCGGCACTGCATCCGGGGCAATCCGCAGCGATTTATCTGAAAGGTGAACGTATTGGTTTTGTTGGGGTTGTTCATCCTGAACTGGAACGTAAACTGGATCTTAACGGTCGCACTCTGGTGTTCGAACTGGAGTGGAACAAGCTCGCAGACCGCGTGGTGCCTCAGGCGCGCGAGATTTCTCGCTTCCCGGCGAACCGTCGTGACATCGCGGTGGTGGTCGCAGAAAACGTTCCCGCAGCGGATATTTTATCCGAATGTAAGAAAGTTGGCGTAAATCAGGTAGTTGGCGTAAACTTATTTGACGTGTACCGCGGTAAGGGTGTTGCGGAGGGGTATAAGAGCCTCGCCATAAGCCTGATCCTGCAAGATACCAGCCGTACACTCGAAGAAGAGGAGATTGCCGCTACCGTCGCCAAATGTGTAGAGGCATTAAAAGAGCGATTCCAGGCATCATTGAGGGATTGAACCTATGGCGCTTACAAAAGCTGAAATGTCAGAATATCTGTTTGATAAGCTTGGGCTTAGCAAGCGGGATGCCAAAGAACTGGTTGAACTGTTTTTCGAAGAGATCCGTCGCGCTCTGGAAAACGGCGAACAGGTGAAACTCTCTGGTTTTGGTAACTTCGATCTGCGTGATAAGAATCAACGCCCGGGACGTAACCGAAAACGGGCGAGGATATTCCCATTACAGCACGGCGCGTGGTGACCTTCAGACCCGGGCAGAAGTTAAAAAGCCGGGTCGAAAACGCTTCGCCCAAAGACGAGTAATCTGATCTAACTAAAAAGGCCGCTCTGCGCTTTTTCTTTTCACTGTCGAAGAGTCACCGTAAAATCAACGCCATGACACTTCAGCAGAACGGATACCATGCTGACACTTGCCCGCCAACAACAGCGACAAAATATTCGCTGGTTATTATGCCTGTCAGTTTTGATGCTGCTGGCGCTTCTCTTAAGCCTTTGCGCCGGTGAACAATGGATCTCGCCAGGTGACTGGTTTACTCCTCGTGGCGAACTGTTCGTCTGGCAAATTCGCCTGCCACGTACGCTGGCTGTATTGCTGGTTGGTGCGGCGCTGGCTATATCCGGCGCTGTAATGCAGGCGTTGTTTGAAAATCCTCTGGCAGAACCTGGACTACTTGGCGTCTCTAACGGCGCAGGCGTGGGGCTTATCGCCGCGGTATTGCTTGGGCAAGGGCAACTCCCCAACTGGGCGCTAGGGCTGTGTGCGATTGCTGGCGCGCTTATCATCACTTTAATACTCTTACGTTTCGCCCATCGTCATCTTTCGACCAGTCGGTTATTGCTGGCTGGCGTTGCATTAGGGATTATCTGTAGCGCACTAATGACGTGGGCTATCTACTTTTCCACCTCAGTTGATTTGCGTCAGCTGATGTACTGGATGATGGGCGGTTTTGGCGGCGTAGACTGGCGGCAAAGCTGGCTGATGCTGGCATTGATCCCCGTGTTGTTGTGGATCTGTTGTCAGTCCAGGCCGATGAATATGTTAGCACTTGGCGAGATCTCGGCGCGGCAACTGGGTTTACCCCTGTGGTTCTGGCGCAATGTGCTGGTGGCAGCGACCGGCTGGATGGTTGGCGTCAGTGTGGCGCTGGCGGGTGCTATCGGCTTTATTGGTCTGGTGATCCCACATATTCTCCGGCTGTGTGGTTTAACCGATCATCGCGTATTACTTCCCGGCTGCGCGCTGGCAGGGGCGAGCGCATTGCTGCTGGCCGATATTGTAGCGCGCCTGGCATTAGCTGCCGCAGAGCTGCCTATTGGCGTGGTCACCGCAACGTTGGGTGCGCCGGTGTTTATCTGGTTATTGTTAAAAGCAAGACGTTAGCCGCAAAAAGACGGTCTATGATTAAAAGCTAAGATTTTTACTGACCACACCCAGGAGAAACGATGCAAGATTCCATTCTGACGACCGTAGTGAAAGATATCGACGGTGAAGTGACCACGCTGGAGAAGTACGCCGGTAATGTGCTGTTGATTGTCAATGTCGCCTCAAAGTGTGGCTTAACGCCGCAATATGAGCAGTTGGAGAATATTCAGAAAGCCTGGGCCGATCGAGGTTTTGTGGTGCTGGGATTCCCGTGCAACCAGTTTCTGGAACAAGAACCGGGCAGCGATGAAGAGATTAAAACTTACTGTACCACCACATGGGGGGTGACGTTCCCGATGTTCAGTAAGATTGAAGTTAATGGCGAAGGACGCCATCCGCTGTATCAAAAATTGATTGCCGCAGCGCCGACCGCAGTCGCGCCGGAAGAGAGCGGATTCTATGCCCGTATGGTCAGCAAAGGCCGTGCACCGCTGTACCCGGATGATATTTTATGGAATTTTGAAAAATTCCTGGTTGGCAGGGACGGAAAAGTCATCCAGCGTTTTTCCCCGGATATGACGCCGGAAGATCCCATTGTGATGGAAAGCATTAAACTGGCGTTGGCAAAATAATGTCTATTGTGATGCAGTTACAGGATGTTGCGGAATCTACCCGCCTGGGGCCGCTTTCAGGCGAGGTTCGGGCTGGGGAAATCCTGCACCTGGTGGGGCCGAATGGCGCGGGTAAGAGTACCTTACTGGCGCGAATGGCCGGAATGACCAGCGGTAAGGGCAGCATTCAGTTCGCGGGGCAACCACTGGAAGCATGGTCTGCAACAAAGCTCGCGCTGCATCGCGCCTATCTTTCACAACAGCAGACGCCGCCGTTTGCAATGCCGGTCTGGCACTACCTGACACTGCATCAGCACGATAAAACGCGTACCGAACTACTGAATGATGTCGCAGGGGCGCTGGCTCTTGATGACAAACTCGGTCGTAGCACCAATCAACTTTCCGGCGGTGAATGGCAACGCGTACGTCTTGCTGCGGTGGTGTTGCAAATCACACCACAAGCCAATCCCGCAGGCCAATTGCTGCTTCTTGATGAGCCGATGAACAGTCTTGATGTTGCGCAACAAAGTGCGTTAGACAAAATTCTGAGCGCGCTGTGTCAGCAAGGACTGGCGATTGTGATGAGCAGTCACGATCTCAACCACACGTTGCGTCATGCGCATCGGGCGTGGTTGCTAAAAGGTGGAAAAATGCTGGCCAGTGGACGCACAGAAGAGGTGCTCACGCCGCCAAATCTGGCGCAGGCCTATGGGATGAATTTTCGCCGTCTGGATATCGAAGGTCACAGAATGCTGATTTCGACCATCTGATTTCATTAGTATCTTGAAAATCGGGTAATTACGACGCTAAATTAATGCAAGAATAAAAAACAGAGGAACCGTACGGAATGCGTTTCTGCCTTATTTTGATCACAGCACTGTTTCTGGCCGGGTGTAGCCACCATAAAGCACCGCCGCCAAATGCCAGACTTTCTGATTCGATTACCGTTATTGCCGGTTTGAACGACCAGCTACAAAGCTGGCATGGCACGCCGTATCGTTATGGTGGCATGACGCGGCGCGGTGTGGACTGTTCGGGATTTGTGGTTGTGACGATGCGCGATCGTTTCGATTTGCAGCTGCCCCGTGAAACCAAAGAACAAGCCTCTATCGGCACGCAAATTGATAAAGACGAGTTGCTGCCTGGTGACCTGGTCTTTTCAAAACGGGTTCCGGACAAAATGGTTTGCATGTAGGTATTTACGATACCAACAACCAATTTATCCACGCCTCTACCAGCAAGGGAGTGATGCGTTCCTCACTTGATAATGTCTATTGGCAGAAAAATTTCTGGCAGGCGAGACGAATCTAGTATGTCGAAAAATGGACGGCGATGATACATCGCCGTCCATTTACTCCTGAATACAGTAGTATTTTGCAGACAAAAATTCCGTAAATGGATTATTCGTTTATAATCAGGATAATCTAAATAAAGGACCCCTGAAAAAGTGGTTAACATGGAACAAATGAAAGTTACTCCTTCTGTAATTGTTATGTCTTATGGCTCATCCCTTTTAGCCGGATACTGAAAAACATCCTTCGAGAGGGACGGTTACCATGAAGATTTTTTTGGAGAATCTTTATCATTCTGATTGCTATTTCCTGCCGATAAGAGATAACCAGCAACTCCTTGTCGGCGTTGAGTTAATTACCCATTTCTCCAGTGAAGATGGCACGGTGCGTATCCCGACGAGTCGGGTTATAGCGCAACTTACCGAGGAGCAACATTGGCAATTATTTTCAGAGCAGTTGGAATTACTAAAATCATGCCAACATTTTTTTATTCAACATAAACTCTTTGCCTGGCTTAATTTAACGCCACAAGTGGCTACATTATTATTAGAGAGGGATAATTACGCAGGCGAACTATTAAAATATCCGTTTATTGAACTGTTGATTAATGAGAATTACCCGCATCTCAATGAAGGAAAAGATAATCGCGGTCTTTTATCCTTATCGCAAGTGTATCCCCTTGTGTTAGGTAATTTGGGAGCAGGCAATAGCACAATGAAAGCGGTTTTTGATGGTCTTTTCACCCGCGTCATGCTGGATAAAAGTTTTATTCAGCAACAAATCACGCACCGCTCCTTCGAACCGTTTATTCGTGCGATCCAGGCGCAAATTTCCCCTTGTTGCAATTGCATCATCGCGGGAGGCATTGATACGGCAGAAATATTGGCACAGATTACCCCCTTCGATTTCCATGCTCTCCAGGGATGCCTGTGGCCTGCCGTTCCTATAAATCAGATAACGACGTTGGTTCAGCGATAACCCTCCTGTTTGCTGGTGTTTAAGACGAGAGTAACCGTCTACACTATCAAACAGGAGGATCTATGACCCTGTCTTTTATTACCCGCTGGCGCGATGAATTGCCAGAAACCTATACAGCACTTTCCCCTACGCCTTTAAATAATGCCCGGCTGATTTGGCATAATACCGAACTCGCTAACACGCTGAGTATTCCATCGTCGCTGTTTAAAAATGGCGCAGGTGTCTGGGGCGGCGAAGCTACTGCCTGGTATGTCACCACTGGCGCAGGTTTACAGTGGTCATCAGTTCGGCGTCTGGGCGGGCCAACTGGGTGATGGGCGCGGCATTTTACTCGGCGAACAACTGCTTGCTGATGGCACTACAATGGACTGGCATCTGAAAGGTGCTGGCCTGACGCCTTATTCGCGAATGGGTGATGGACGGGCGGTTTTACGTTCGACGATACGAGAAAGTCTCGCCAGTGAGGCGATGCATTATCTGGGCATTCCGACGACCCGCGCGTTAAGTATCGTCACCAGCGATTCGCCAGTGTATCGGGAAACGGCGGAGCCAGGCGCGATGCTGATGCGTGTGGCACCAAGTCATCTGCGCTTTGGTCATTTCGAACATTTTTACTACCGCCGCGAGTCGGAAAAGGTTCGTCAGTTAGCTGACTTTGCTATTCGTCATTACTGGTCACATCTTGAAGATGATGAGGACAAATACCGTCTCTGGTTTAGCGGTGTTGTCGCACGTACCGCGTCGTTAATTGCCCAATGGCAGACGGTCGGCTTTGCACATGGGGTGATGAATACCGACAACATGTCGCTGCTGGGACTGACGCTTGATTACGGGCCGTTTGGTTTTCTTGATGATTACGAACCCGGTTTTATTTGTAATCACTCGGATCATCAAGGGCGTTATAGCTTTGATAATCAACCTGCTGTCGCGTTGTGGAATTTACAGCGTCTGGCGCAGACATTGTCACCATTTGTTGCCGTAGATGCCCTGAATGAGGCCCTGGACAGCTATCAGCAGGTTTTGTTGACGCATTATGGACAACGGATGCGGCAGAAACTGGGCTTCATGACGGAGCAAAAAGAGGATAACGCGCTACTGAATGAATTATTCAGTCTAATGGCGCGAGAGCGCAGCGATTATACCCGCACATTCCGCATGCTGAGTCTGACCGAGCAGCACAGCGCGGCGTCACCGCTACGTGATGAGTTTATTGATCGTGCGGCATTTGATGACTGGTTTGCCCGTTATCGGGGGCGTTTGCAACAAGACGAGGTTAGCGATAGTGAGCGTCAGCAACTGATGCAAAGCGTTAACCCAGCTCTGGTATTGCGCAACTGGTTGGCGCAACGGGCGATTGAAGCGGCAGAAAAGGGTGATATGATGGAATTGCACCGCCTGCATGAGGCGTTGCGAAATCCTTTCAGCGACAGAGATGATGACTATGTCAGTCGTCCACCTGACTGGGGTAAACGGCTGGAAGTCAGCTGCTCGAGTTAAAGGCTACTTAGTTAACAGCAGCTTGCCAGCCTGAGTTTTACGGAGCAGATATTCTTGCCCGTCATGATCGATAATCAGTTTGCCATCCGGACCTAACAGTGTCTGGCTGGTAATTCGCCGGATGGGCTGCGGGGAAGCGGTCTTGTGATTGGCATCCGTTTCAGGCGTGAGTTTCTGCTATCCGTATAACGCATAAAAATTAATAATAATTGATATAACAATGATTCTTATTATCAATATTATGGCAGGCCAGAGCAAGCAGTAATGTGTTGAGAAGACAACAAGTTGCGCAGAAATGCCCATCCCATCAGGAATGGGCACGCATTCAGAAGCGGGTATCTACCGCAGAGGCGAGTTTTTCGACCAGGCGTTCGGTATCTTCCCAGCCCAGACACGGGTCGGTAATGGATTGACCGTAAGTGAGCGGCTGACCGCCGACGATTTTTTGCGTTCCTTCGCGCAGGAAACTTTCCGCCATAATTCCAGCAATCGCCGTAGAGCCATTGCGGATTTGCTGACAAATATCCTCACAAACTTCTAACTGGCGACGGTGCTGCTTCTGGCAGTTACCGTGGCTGAAATCCACCACCAGATGTTCAGGTAAATCAAACTCGTGCAGCGTATCGCAGGCTGCGGCGATATCATCGGCATGATAATTCGGTTTTTTGCCGCCACGCATAATAATGTGGCCATACGGGTTGCCGCTTGTCTGATAGATGGTCATCTGACCATTTTTGTCTGGCGAGAGGAACATATGGCTGGCGCGGGCTGCGCGGATAGCATCCACGGCAATCCGCGTGTTGCCATCGGTACCATTTTTAAAACCTACCGGACAGGAGAGTGCTGAAGCCATTTCGCGGTGGATCTGACTTTCGGTAGTACGAGCGCCAATCGCGCCCCAACTGATTAAATCAGCAATAAACTGACCGGTCACCATATCGAGGAACTCAGTCGCGGTTGGGACGCCCAGCTCATTTACCTGTAAAAGTAATTTGCGCGCCAGCTCCAGACCGTGATTTACCCGATAGCTGCCGTTTAAATCTGGATCGGAGATTAGCCTTTCCAGCCGACAACAGTTCGTGGTTTTTCAAAATAGGTGCGCATTACGATTTCCAGCCGTGACTGGTACTGGTTGCGCAGCGACTGCAGACGGGTGGCGTACTCCATTGCAGCGGTGAGATCGTGGATCGAGCAGGGGCCAATAATGACCAACAGTCGCTTATCTTCACCATTCAGTATTTTTTCAATTCTGCGGCGGGAGTCGGTGACATGGGTGGCGACGCCAGGCGTTACGGGATACCGTAGCGCGAGTTCGGCGGGCGTTACCAGGCTCTCAATACGCGCAGTACGGAGTTCGTCAGTTCTGTTCATTACAAGTCTCAGAAATTTGTTGCTTCTACGGCAGGACTACCGGGAAGTGATGCGCATCACGATAAACCAATCGCAGCTGATTTCAAGTGCGAGGTGTGTCACACCTCGCCGGGTGGTTAGCATGATAACAAAAAAATAAGCTAATGCACTAGTTCTCTAGTACATTCGGCGGCTAAGCCCCATGATATCGAGGATCTTGGTGGCAATCTCTTCTACCGAATAATTGGTACTGTTAATCCACGGGATCTGATTTTTACGGTACAACGCTTCTACTTCCGCGACTTCCATCCTGCACTGACGAAGCGAGGCATAGCGGCTGTTCTCCCGACGTTCCTCGCGAATCGCCGCCAGACGTTCCGGTCGATAGTCAGGCCGAACAATTTATGCTGAAGCGGTTTGAGCGACGCGGGTAGCACCAGATTATCCATATCGTCGGCAATAAAGGGGTAGTTTGCCGCGCGGATACCAAATTGCATTGCCAGATACAGACTGGTGGGGGGTTTTACC
>ENA-OQIG01000719-OQIG01000719.1-human-gut-metagenome-genome-assembly--contig:-NODE-719-length-17537-cov-1.748650_pt1 | contig 17537 bp, 19 predicted proteins | sample MGYA00242576_ERZ504741 | MGnify/ENA primary metagenome ERZ504741 (study PRJEB26092, sample SAMD00036436) | human gut metagenome | host: Homo sapiens | study: EMG produced TPA metagenomics assembly of... | reverse complement strand
CAAGAATCTCGAACATGGTCGGACCATTCCCGGCATTTTTGATCAATGTAGTCTGCATCGGCGCCTGATGTCTCTTGGCTGTCACAATGTAATTATGTCCAATCATTCTACATTCGTCCTCGGCTACCTGCTCCTTCAGGGATATGATACTACCGGAAACTCTTACCTTTTACGTCTTGCCGGACTTTCTGTCGGAGCTTTGGCAACCTGCTTTATCCTCTGGAGAAACCACCGGAAAGTCCATTACAAACGTACGATCCGACATATTTTCCAGGAATTTGACATTCACTCTATGCGTACACGGTGGCAGATCCGCCTGACACTTGGTGTTTCTACGCAATGCTGTTCGCGTCTCTGATCCATCTTCCGAGAGTGATGTGGGTCGGGATCGCAACGATGTCCGTTCTGCTTCCATTTAAAAAGGATCTGATCGAGCGTGTCAAATACCGTGCACCCGGAAATATTCTCGGAGGCTCTGTTTCCTCTGCCTCTACTATTTGCTTCCTGAAAGCTGTTATGGCTATATCGGTATGATCGGTGGAATCGGAGTCGGACTCTCTGCAACTTATGGATGGCAGGCAGTATTTAACTCTTTCGGAGCGCTGTCAATCGCCATGAGTTCCTTCGGAGTTGCAGGAGCAATCATCCTCCGTGTGCTCACAAACGCATTCGGTTCTGTGTACGGACTGCTCTTCCACAATATTTTTGAAAGCGGATACAACTGGATCAGCGAAAAAAGTTTTTGCAAAAAAAAAAATTGTTTCGGAGAATTAATAATTTTCGAGCTGTATAATTATCACTGGTATTTTGATTTAGTAGCATAATTCATTATAGAAAAAATCGCCCAGGCCATGAGGTCTGAGCGATTTTTCTATTAGGGGAGTTTTTTACAGTCCCTATCTTTTATCAAAATCAGTGTGCAAAAGAATTAAAAAATTTCTATTTTATCTTGTCGTCCATGCTCCTTTAGTAAAATCTGGAATCATTACCGGCCTGCCACCTGCAAGAATAGACTCTTCAGAAAGTGCTGTGATACACATCCATGCAGCAGTGTCATAAACATCGATTGGACACGAAGTTTCATTTAAAATACTATCAAAAAATTCCCGGAACACTAACCAGTCCATTCCATCGTGGGAACCACGCACTCCTTCTTCTTTGTATTGTTTCCACATCGGATGTTCATACTCTTTGCTGTACTCTTCTGCATTTCCCCACTGTTCTTTCCATTTGAAATCATATGCTTCATGTTGTTTATCGAGAAATACCGAATCCGTCACTTCTTCATACATTCCCTTTGTCCCACGCACAGTAAAATCCCGGCTGTAATATCTCGGAAGTGTTGTATCCAGCGTCAATGTGATCGTCTCTCCTCCAGCACAACGAATCACAGTTGTAACAACATCTCCCTGAGCAAATGCTGCGTGAGCAAGTTCGTGTTCTTCTCCCATACGATCTGTAATATATTCGTGGAGCCCTGCTGCCTTTGAGGATGTAGAAGTCAGTGAAACCATTCTATTTCCATGGTTAATATGAAGTAACTGTGCAATCGGCCCCAACTCATGTGTCGGGGTAGTTCTCACAGTTTCCGGTTCAAATAATTCTCAAACGATAATGACGATACTTCTCTCCACCACTCACTTCATCTCGAAGGTCATGATGATATCCACCTTTACAATGTACCACTGTTCCCAATACCCAAGTTCTGCCATATGCATCGCCATCATTTCCCGGCGTCCATAACAGCAATTCTCTAGCATCATAATAGGTGTCTTTGTCTCCTCATAAGTCCGCACAAGTTCCCAGCACTGTTCCACTGTATATGCTCCTCCGACTTCCATACCGACTGCCTTTCCTGCACGCATTGCTTCGATTGCAATGGCAATATGATCTTCCCATGCACAGGTAATGATCACTGTATCGACTTCCGGATCTGCAATGACTTCATGATAATCTAATGTGACTGTCGGTCTTTTTCCCTGCACCTCTTCGACCTGATCTGCTGCCTTTTCTGCGCGATCTTCATAACTGTCACAAACAGACTTAATATCCGCCTTTCCAAGCGGAAGAATGATGTCCCGCAAAAGTAACGTTCCTCTCGCCCCAAACCCAATCATTCCTACATTTAATTTTTCTCGATTCATTCTGTCAGTTCTCCTTCTATCCTTCTTACTTTTCCTCAAATTCCAATACACCATCCAGGTAAAATCGTTCCCCCTCCATTGGAGGAAATGTATCTGTCTGGAAAATCTTATTTCCACTCATGTGAATTTCTTCAATATTCTGCGCCCATAAAATACGGTCATCAAAACAATAAAATTCATTGTCTCGCAGTTCTAAATATTTATGATAACGTTGTCCTTGCACATATTTCTTTGCACTTGGTGATACCTGAATTGGTGCGTTTCCCCAGTCAGGTACATATGCACAGTCGATAAACTGATTCTGTTCCACAACGATATGTCTTGTGGCTCCAGACTCAAACCAATAATTGGAATCTCCCTCAATCAAGATCGCCGAGCCCGCAGTCTTAAATACATTCTTTCTCACAAGAACATCCCCCGCACTCGTCAGAAGCAGTCCTCTTGCACGATTGTTCTGAAATGTACACCCTTCCACAAGCACATCCGGTACATAATCTGTATTTTCTACTACAAAGCTTTCCTTCCACTCCGTTACTGGACGATCAAACTTCATATACTGATAATCTCCATTAAGCATCTGATGCTCTTCCAGTCTGACAGTCTCAATTTCCAGCATTGTCTCATTATCAATAATCCGGAACTGTTCCCCTTTCTTCCCAAGTGGAACTCCTTTCTGCATCCCTTCCACAAGTTCGACCATTACTTCTCTCTCACTGATAATCTTGTGGATCCTTCCGTAGATCCCATGGACGTTCAGCGGATCATCCAGCTGATTTTCCAGCAGGCAGTCCTGAATCTGTATCTTCCCTCTGCAATAGATCAGGTGGAATCCATCTGCAGTCGCTGTAAAAATTCGCTTCTTTTCCGGGTGTCTGCGTACATCAAATCTGCGCATCGTAAGGTTTTCCGAAAACTGTGCAATCACTGCCATCCCGACACAATGGTACAGTACGATATCCTGCAGCACGATATCTTTACTGTACGTCACATAAAATGCCGGATGTGTCCTTGCATGATGACGAAAGATTAGATTATTTCCCACCTGTGACGTCTTTAAAAATTCCTTATCTCCGAGCAACCTGATTTCCACAACTCCCGGTTCCAGCTCATCAAACACTGCACCGTAAGACCATGGATATGGACGGTTGAACCCGATATCGTGTCCCTGACAGACTGGCGCATGCCTCTTTCCATCCATCTCCAAACATCCATATGTCATTTCATTGAAAAAATTTTCGCCGCGAAATATAATCTTCCATTAAAAATCTCATATGGATACTCGGTTGGATCAATCTCCACGACCATCCGCTGCGGTTCCAGCTCCCGAATCTTCCCTTCTGAATATCCCGGTCGCACGTAGTCAATCTTGACTCCTTCGATTGTTATATCCTCACATGCATGAAGGTAAAACGGAATCACATCCGTGTGAAATAAAAACTGTGTCTCTTCTCCCCGGATCACGAGATGTTGAAATCCCGTCAGATCAAATGCAATCCGCTTGATTGTATCTTCATCGTGATTGGATATATAAAGAAGCTTCTCCACCGCATAGTCTGGATAAAAATGGTACGTTCCCGGCTCAAATATGATCTGAATTCCCTCCTCTTCTCTGAGTTGATCCAGCATCTGCCTTAACTTCCATGTATTTTCCCGGCAGTCTTCCGGGAAAATACCATAAGTGCTTACCTCTATCTGTTTCATAACCTTGCTCCTTTGTGACCGCTTTTTCTGTTCTTTTATCGATTTATCCTTCACACTTCCCATGACAAGTCCTTTTGTGAAATACTTCTGTAAAAACGGATAAATCATCATCACCGGAAGTGCTCCAAGGAATAGTTGTGCAGCCCGTCCAGTTCTTGCATTCATTTGCACAAGAAGTCTCTGAATATCCCCTGCTCCTTGTTGCTGTAAAATCTGCTCAAAATTCTGAAGCAGTGATTGCAGGTAAGTCTGAAGTGGATAATTATCTGGATTATTCATATAAATCATTCCACTGAACCAGTCATTCCAATGTGAAACGATACAAAAAAGTCCTACCGTTGCAAGTGCTGGTTTTAAAACTGGAAGAAGAATCCTTACCAGTATCTGAAATGGTGTCGCCCCATCTATCACTGCTGCTCCTCAATCTCCTCCGGGATTCCCCGCATAAAATTCATGAGGATTACCATATTGTAGACTGGAAGTGCCCCCGGCAAAATCAAAGACCATATCGTATCTTTTAATCCTAGCTTTGTGACAACAAGATACGTTGGAATCATTCCTCCACTGATTAACATTGTAATCACAAAAAATGTCATATAAATATTTCGTCCGGCAACTTTTTTGCTGGATTTTGACAGTGGATATGCTGTAAGAACCATCAAGATTAAGTTTAGCCCCACACCAAGAACTACTCTCTCCACCGAAATCAAAAGTGCCCTCAGAAATTTCCCTCCTCTTAGTGCAAACTCATAAGCTGATGTCGTAAAATCTACCGGAAGCAATCCGACTTTTCCTGCATTTACTGCCGCACTTCCACTAAAAGATACTGCAAGAAGATGTATAAACGGAAGTAGGCAGGTCGCAGAGACCAGAATTAAAAATGTTATATTTACGGCATTGAAAATCCTATTTGCCTTGTCTTGTATTGTTTCATAAATTTATTTCCCCCTGTTTAGAAAATTCTGTATCCCGCCAGCTTATCTGCTAAAATATAAGACAGTCCTACCATGATGCATGAGACAACTGACTTAAATAATCCGATGGCTGCTCCAACGGAATACTGCGCCTGCTGTATACCAAGCCGATATACATATGTATCAATAATATCTCCGGTCTCATAGACAATCGGGGAATATAAGTTGAAAATCTGGTCAAATCCGGCATTTAACACACTTCCCAACGCAAGTACTGTCATCAGGATAATCGTCGGCATCAAAAGCGGAATCGTAATGTAACGGATCTGCTGCCATCTTGTAGCTCCATCAAGAAGTGCTGACTCATACAGTCCTGGATCAATGCTCGTAAGCGCTGCAAGATAAACAACCGTTCCAAATCCAAAACCTTTCCAGATGTCGCTAATGATCATTGTCCACGGAAACACCTTAGGACTTCCCAAGAAATTTATCACTGGAAATCCAATTGCTGTCAACAATTCATTGAATGCACCATTTTTGGCCAATAAGTCCATCATCACGCCTGCCATGATTACCCATGACAAAAAGTTTGGAATATAAATTAACGTCTGAAAAATTCTTTTCAGTTTGTTCGATATCAACTCATTTAACAACAGCGCAAAAACTACTGGAACAACAATCCCTCCGATTAATTTAAAAAAATGCAATATAAAATGTATTCCAGATCGTTCTTAAAAATGCAGGCTGACTAAACAGATATTGAAAATTTTTACACAATCCAACCCACGGAGATGAAAATCCCATTCCCGGATTATAATTCTGAAAAGCAATAATCACACCATACAATGGAATATAGCTGAAGATCAACACAAGGAGCACCCCTGGCAAAAGCATCAAATGGTATTGCCACTGTTTCTTAAATTTTGCTAACATATTCTATTCTCCTTTATCCTTAAAAGAAAAATATCCTCCTTAGCAGACTGCCACATCCGGAGGACATTCTTTCTTGTTTACTCTTTATTATTTACACAATTCGTTTACTTCTTTTGTCGCAGCTTCTCCGCCGGCTGCTTTCCAATTTTCTACCAATGTGTCAAAATATTCGACCGGCTTTTCTCCTACAATGATCTTTGTAAACCCTTCTTTTAAGATATCATCTAATGTACTTCCAGAACTTAATAATGTTTCTACCTGTTGTCCCAGTAAGCATCTTTTACAATCTCATTATTGTCGATTCATTTCTTTTGAAATCCGGTATGCTGATTTCGGACTTCCCTGCTGCATCCAGTCTCCGACCGCTTCCGGTGTCTTTTTCTCAAGCCATTCTACACAGTGTTCATATTTTACAGCATCTTTTCCAAGTTCAGAAGAATCCACATCTTCACCATTCTGATATTTTTCCAAATAGCTTGTTACATTCTCAAACTGATTATAATCGGTCATCGGGTTAATGACACGCAACGCATATGGGATATTTGTATAAGCATGGTTAAAGAGACTGTCAATAAATTTGGTATCTTCTTTGCCTTGTGCATCATCCATCATATATGCATAGAAATTCAACAGCTTGACTGCTGCCTCCGGATTCTTACATGTCTTGCTGACAACAACATATCCGATATTGGAATATTTTACATTTGCTTTTACCTCTTCTCCATTTGCAGACGGAATCTTATAAGCATCAAAGCATGCCTGGTCACCAAGATTTGAAATAATGTCTGGTCCCGGTTGATAGCCAAACCACTGTGCAAACGGACAGATTCCTACTTCACCATTAATGATTCCCTGGAACATTTTTTCCATATCAGTTGTCGCAAACTCTGGATTGATCAGACCTTCTTTATACCACTCCGTATATTTTGCAAGTACCTCTTTCATCTGTGGCTGTACAGATCCATACTCCAGATTTCCATCTTCTCCTTCTACCAGATTCCTGGATGCGCTCCCCATGCAACAGCAAGATTGTTCATACATTCCAGATCCTGATCCTCTGTAATTGCATAAGTACCATGGGTTTCTTGGAAAGTCCTCGCAAGTTTTTCAACTCATCCATTGTTTTGATTTCTTGAAGTCCTGCCTCTTCTGCCCAGTCTTGACGAACCCAAATCTGTGTTGGCTGATCAATAATTCCATATGTCAGTTGCGGGATACCATATAATTTTCCATCTCGCTTACCGGTCTCAAAAGTATCTATTTCCATTTCCATATATTTTTTTAGATTATCTGAAGCATATGTATCAAAGATTTCTCCCAGATCCCAGATTAAGTCTGCATCGATCAGCTGTTGAAGTTGCTGACTAGATACACTAAATACATCTGGAAGATTTCCATCTGCAATCGTAAGATTTAACTTCGTCTTATAATCATTGCTCACCCATCATTAACGACTTTGATATTTAACCGCTCCTCATAAGCACGGTACCATGGATTATCACCGTAGTCGTCACCCTCCTGCCACTGGATTCCGGCATTTTCCGGTAGCACAGTTGAGATTGTCACCGTTTCGCTATATTTATCCAATGCTCCCTTTGGTGCTTCTACATGTTTTTGTTCTGTCTTTTTCTTCTCCCCTCCGGATTCTGTCCCTTTGCTCATACACCCGGTCATTCCAAATACAAGCGTACTTGCAAGCAGTACTGATAACACTTTCTTTCTTTTCATTTTCTCCATCCCTTTCTCTTCTCACCGAAGATTTTTATTCTCTGTATTTGTTTCTGTCCTTATTTTATTGGATTCCCATCCAAAAACATATAAAATATTTTTACATTTGTGTAGTTTCTTGCACTATTTCTGCTAAGATAACAAAATTTTATACAAATCACAAAATATTATAACTCTCTCACTTTGTATTCCATTTCTCCTTATGCTATACTAAATCATACGAAAACAGTATGAATTTTAGTGTAAATATATCGCTCTATACCTTATCAGAAAAAGTCTGCCCTCGGCAGGCATGTATTACAAAATGCTCGGAAAAGTACAAAAAATATAGAAAGGAATTTGTAAAAGTCAACCATGTCTGGAAAAATATATTTAAAAACTCTTCTACACCCAAATGCTTTTCATGAAAGAAATTTACTATTAAAAAAAGTAATCCTTCTTTTTCTAGCTGTTCTCCTGCCTCTCATGACTGTCAGCCTAATCTATCTAAACCACAATAATTTGAAACAGAGGCAGCAGACTCTAGATGCTATCCAGTCTAATAATGATTCTTATATTGCCCGCCTAGATGAAAATCTACAGCAGATCTACACTGCCAATCTTCATATTATTGAGCAGAATTTTCTCCGGGATCTTGCTGTCATCTACCCTTATCTTTCCACCTATGATAAAAGTGTCCGTGTCAACTTGCTCCGTGAGCAGCTGTCAAGCCTCTGCGCCTCCTCTCCACTTTTGGAGTCTGCTCATGCCTATCTCTTCAATTATAATCTAATGTACAATTCCGACAATTACACCATCGGAAGTTATTGTACACTCACCGAAGAAGAAACTCGCTTTTACCAGGAGTTGTCAAAGACACACGGATTAGTAGAATATTATGAATCTCCACTAGAGAAAAGGAAAACACTGTCTGTATTTATGGCTCCATTTTCATCAAGCCCTGCCTTTGCCGTCAATTTCATTCTATCCGAAAATGCACTGAAATCCTATCTGGAATCAAATAGCTCTTATTCTGATGAATTTTATCTATTTGAAATAGAAAATGGATTTTCCCTTTCAAACCTTCCTTCTGATCTTCGCAAAGAAGCATCGAACTTCCTTAAGCAGAATGCACATACATCTGCTCCTTCCTATCAAAAGTGGAACTACATGGAAAATTTTACACTGCATTTCTCAGTCGGATGGAATCCTCGAGCGGTATCTATGTACGGCTGATTTCAGACACCTCGCTCCTTCCATCGATCCGCTACAGTTATGGTCTGCTCTTTTTGTTCTTCTTTCTCATCATCTGTGCCAGCATCCTGTTTTTCATTGGAATTTATCACATGGTACATAAGCCTCTAAGCAAACTGACAGATGCTTTTGATGAAGTCGAACACGGTAATTTCCAAGTACAGATCATACAGACTGGAAATGATGATTTTGCCTATTTGTACCATGCCTTTAACAACATGGCACTCAAATTAAGTCGCTTAATTGAGCGGATTATAATCAGAAACTTTTATTGCAAAAAGCAGAAATGAAACAACTTCAAGCACAGATCAACCCTCACTTTCTGTACAATAGCTTCTTTATGCTTCAACGTATGATCCGCTTTGAACCAGAAGAAGCTTCCATGGTTGCAAATGCCCTTGCTTCCTGCTTCCGCTATATTACAAAAAATAGTATGGATCATGTCACACTTGCAGAAGAATATGCACACATGAAAAATTATGTTTATATCCAGGGGCTTCGCTTTGCTGGCCGTATTCAGATTGAACTGGAAGAATTGCCTGACTGCTTTTCATCATTGTCCGTTCCTAAACTAATCCTTCAGCCAATCCTTGAAAATGCATTTCAGTACGGATTAAAAAATAAAATCTGCGATGGATTGATCCGTGTACGTTTTCTTTCCAAAGAACATTCTCTGCTCATGATCATCGAAGATAACGGAGAAGAACTCTCAGACGAACTACTTACCACACTTCAGAAAAAACTTCAGGATAGCGCTCATTCTTCCGCCGGAGTAGAAATGTCAGGAATCCTGAATATCCAGAGACGTCTGCACATTTTCTCGAATGACCGGGATACTTTGGAAATTTCGCGTTCTCTACTTGGAGGGCTTTGCGCTACAATTATGCTCCATATGGAATCAGATGATTATTCCGGCTCCTTTCGCAATAATAATACATAAATCAGATGACTTCTGTGAAATGTAGGAATTTTTTATGGAAATATAACACTAAATAAGGGGGATATTATGAACTTGCTAATTGTTGATGATGAACGTTATATTGTAAACTATCTGTTTGCTCTGATCGAAGAACATATAGAAATAGATTTGAATATTCAGAAAGCCTATTCTGGATCAGAAGCGCTGGAAATCCTTTCGATTTCTAAAATTGATCTGATGCTGCTTGATATCCACATGCCTGGATACAGTGGCTAGAACTTGCCGGGAAAGTCAGCGCAAGCTGGCCAAGATGTCATATTATCTTTCTGACTGCTTATGACAACTTTGAATATATTTATCAGGCAAACCGACTCTCTCATACTTCTTATCTGCTGAAGACTGAGTCAGATGAAACGATTTTGGCTGAAGTGCGTTGTGCCATTGAAAAAATCATAAAAGAATCCCAGACCGATCTCCTACTTGACAGCTCTCAGAGCAAAGATCGTCTTCTGACACATCTTATGCAACAGAATCTTCTTAGGGAAATACTGACCGGGCATGATTCCCATCAGATTTGTCGGGATCTTACTCTCGCGGGATCTGACTTCTGTCTCGATTTCTCTCAACCGGTATACCTTGCTTACATGGTCGTACATCTCCGTTCCATTGACGAATATGCAAAAAATATGTCCACCTTTGTCCTGGAATACCTCACTTTGGCAGAAGAACTTCTGAAACATTCTTTTAGCTATACGATGTTGAATCTGAATCATGGAAATATGCTTTGGTTCTTTCAGCCATCAAAAGATTTTAGTAAATCCATTCCAAATGAACTTACATTTCTGAAAAGCTGTCTGGAAGACTAATGAATTACAGTATGAATTCCCTGCACCGGAATGTGAATCTGATTCTTTATCCACAACCGGTTTCTCTGGATGCTACTGCCAATACTTACTATCGCCTTCTTCAGCAGCTGGAAATCCAGAATACCGGAAACATTTGGACAGTCTCTTCTGTTTCTCTCTTTGAGACAAAAACGGACTCAGAAACTTCTGTCACTTTCAAAAATTCTGACAGAAATGCCGCCTCACAGAAATTGCAGGAGTTATCCTTTTACCTTTATCAGAATACCTGGTCCGAATATCTCCTCGCCCTCCACTCCCTGCGGGATCTCTGTAAAAAGCAAAAAAGTATCCATGCGTTGGAAGCAATTGAAATCTATCTCGGTATCTCTGCAACATTGATTTCCTACATTACTCTCTACCATCTGCAGGAAAAACTTGCTCCGCGGACTGCAATCTACCCGCTTTATCACTTAAATGACTTTACAAGCTGGAAGAAGCTTTCGGTTACTTAGAAAATTTTTCTACACAATTATTTGAAGTACTATCACTAAAAGCCACCGATAAAAATGAAACGGTCATTTTAAAAATCAAAACCTATATTAAAGAACACTTAAACGAAACTATTTCCTTATCAACCTTATCCTCAATTGTAAATTATAACGAGACCTATATTTCCCGCCTGTTCCGACAGATTACCGGGATAAAATTATCGGAATACATTTATCAAGAGCGACTGGCAAAAGCAAAATATCTTCTTGCAACAAGCAATGATCCAATCCAAACAATCGCTTCCGCGACCGGTTTCGACAGCCAGCAGTACTTCTCCCTCTGCTTTAAAAAAGCAACCGGAATTTCTCCGAGTGAATATCAAAGAATGTATAAAAATTGATTATATTTTCTTCAAACTAAAACTGCCAGACCTTTATGAACAGCGAAAACCCGTCAACCACAAGGGCTAACGGGCTTCGTTGTTTTATAGTTATCTAAAGGAATGAGAGTAAAGTATGCGTCTTATCTTCAACGCTCTACTTTAAGAGGGGGAGATAGTGATTACTTAATCAACTATCTGACTCTTAGTATAAAAGGAAAATGTGTCCAAAGTATGATTGTTTTCTAAAAGAAAGCGAAAAATTCTTAAAAAAAAATAAACATAACTCTTTTCATACGTGGCAGCTCTAATTCTGCTGTTTTATTTTTAATAACTGCGAAGCTGATCACTGCCGTCATCAACTGTATTTTCTATTTCTTTGATCACTACATAATATCCGGCATCTCCAGATACCCGGATGAAAACTCTATCCCCTGCTTTTTTCCCAAGAATCGCTTTTCCAATCGGGGATTCTGTGCTAATAAGCCCTTTTAAGGAATTTCCCCGCACGGTTGTCACCAGTTTGAATACTTCCACCTCATCATCTTCTTCAAAATAGAGGTGCACGGTGTTGTTTAATCCCACTTCATCTTCTTTTGATTCATCGGATACAATCTTTGCAGTCTTGATCATCCGTTCCAAATACCGAATTCTGCTCTCATTTTTGTTTTTCTCTTTCTTAGCGGCATGATATTCAAAATTTTCACTCAAGTCCCATGTGCTCGCTTCTTTGACATCTTCCAGCAGCTCTTTTCGAAGCACAATCTTCCGGTATTCAATCTCTTCGCGCATTTTCTTGATATCATTTTTGTCAGTTCATTATACATCTGCAATCACCGCCTTTGCAAAACAGATTGGAAGATGAAAATTTGGTTCTTCGCTCTCAATCGGACTGTAACATCCAAAATGCTGGATCTTGTCGTCCTCTGATATTTTATAAAAATTGCAGTAAAATCTTTGTCCCGCTTTTAGCTTCTCAAGAGAAGTAATTTCCCCAAGCAGTGCTTCCGGGATCAAAACAGATACACACCACCGATCTGATTCTATTTTCGCCCGACAATCTGCTTCCTGATAGTACACATCTGAAATTAATGTCCGATTCTCTCTTGTATATCCTTTCTCCGCATACAGTGCTCCGTTGGCATTCATCTCAAAATTTATATAAATACACTGTTTCTCTATGCTCATATCTCCCTCCGGGAATGCAAAAAAAAGCTTCCAGCGCGCTATCCTTATAGACGAGTTCTTTATCTTTGTTGCAAAGTCGCTTCGGATCACACTCTTCACAGGTCATCTCCACATAAATTCCCTGCCCATCGATATATCCGGCTCTGCCATATGCTTTCGGCGTTTGTAAACTGTTCCACAAATATTGATCGATTACGAACAGTTCGCATTGATCGATCTGTGTACGGTCCGCTATGCGGTATATTTTATATTCCATTTTTTCCTCCATCATTCTCACAATCTGCTATTTTAAGCTTCCAGTTTATTATACCGCTTTTCCTCTGCCTTTTCATCATTTTTCTAGTTCTTATTGAAATCTCTTCCCCATTTTATCTTTCGGATTTTTACCGCGCTTTTCTCCCACATATACAGAAAAAAAGATCCACATCTTGTGTGAATCTTTTTTCTTCCTTCTTATAATCTTGCATCAAATAATCCACAGAAACTGTCAATCGGATCTGTTCCTTTGAATGCTTCTTCTCCATTCATAAGATCCTCAACTAACGCATCCAGTGTTGTATCTTTGGAATCGTAAGTGTTGATATAGGTCCGTGCCTGCGGGATATCTGCAAGCAATTGTCGGCTGTCCACATCCGACAACAACAACCGGAACTTCAAATACATACCACGGAATCTCTCCGCCTCCCTTTGACATACCAAAGCTTGGTCTTCCGTTCGGCACATCACAGAGCGTGATTACAAGATCCATATCGGATACGAAATCTGCAATGGCATTCTTTCCTGCAAAGTAAATATTTAAGTCTGGCTTTTCCCCGGCTTCAATCTGTTTCTTCATGACATCAAGCGGACTTTCATAGATAAATGCATCAAATCCTTTTGCACATAACTTTTCTTTTAACGCTTCTGCCGGATTTCCTTTTCCGCCTCCAAGCATTTTCATCAGCGCTGACATACTGTTCTCTGCGCCTTTGATATGCACGATCATAATTCTCTTATAACGATCTGGTGTCATAGGGAGCACGTCTTTGTCTTTATATTTTACAAGCGTGATACAGTCTTCGCTGATTGATTTCTGCATTGCCTTGTATTCTTCTCTCTGAAGCACTTCCTCTACAGTCTCTGGCTGTGGAACCAGTTCTTCTTTGCTCTTCTTATTCAGACCCAGATGTGCTTTGAGTCCTAAAATACGTGTCAATGCTTCTGTCATTCTCTCTTCACTGATGATTCCTGTCTTGTATGCACCAAGCATTGTAGCAAAATCTTCCTCTGGATCATTGAAGAATAAGAACATATCACAACCTGCATTGATACTTGCCGGAAGCATCTCTGAACGCTTCATTCGGTCTGTCATTGCTACCATATGGGAAGCATCTGTCACGACCATACCGTTGAATCCAAGTCTGTCTCTCAAAAGACCTGTCATGATCTCCGGACTTAATGTAGCCGGCATCATATCTTCGTCCTTTAACTCAGGATTAATGGCTTTTGCATAAGAAGGAAGCATGATGTGTCCTCCCATGATCGCATCCAGATCATTCTCAATCAATGTACGGTAAACATGTCCGTAAGTCTCATCCCATTTTTCCACATCAAAATAGTTTACATTGTTTGCAATGTGTGCATCTCTGAAGTCTTGTCCATTTCCCGGAAAATGTTTCGCTGCGCATGCAAATCCCGGAATCGTATGTGCTCCATTTAAATATGCTTTGCTCATAGTTGCTACACGTTCTGCATCTCCGCCGAATGCACGTGTCACAATCTCTGTATTCTCCCAGTTGTAAAGAATATCTGCCACCGGTGCAAATGCCATGTTACATCCGATTGCCGCTGCCTGTTCATTTGCCATCTTTCCTAATGCAAATGCATACTCTTCCTTATCTGTAGCTGCGATCTTCACACCAGCTCCAATATGTGTCCCATCTGCACATGCGCCGTCTCCTCCGGCTTCTGTGTTGCATGCGATAAATACCGGAACCTTTGCATATTTCTGAAGGATCCGATTCTGTTCCTGAATCGCCTTTCCCGGAGCCGGATTGTAACGGCATCCACCAAGGTGATATTTTTCCATTAATTCTTTTAAATATTCTTCATCGTGTGAAGCTGTCAGCTGAAAGAATAACTGTCCTACTTTTTCTTCCGGGCTCATATTTGCAATTGTGTCTTTTACCCATTGACAGTCTTCCTCTGACAGATAATACGGTCTTGCTTTTAAATCTACCATATAAATAACATTCTCCTCTCTGCATAAAGCTTTTGCGCAACTGATTATACCATTATATTATACAAAAATGCTACATATTTCTTGTATATTTTACACAAATTTCATTTTTCTTTTTCCTAATATAGATTTTCTAATACTATGCAAAGCTGGCTACTCTATACTGCTCCATCCAGCACTGGAGCCAGGAGAACTTTTCCGGTTCCACGATACACATTTACAAGTCCTTCCCCCGAAGCTGCCGAACCTATCAGTGTCTTTCCTGACCGTTCTACAGTAAAACTTAAGCTGCCGCTCCATGCGATCGCCATGTTGCCATCTACTTTCAATACATCATCCTGGAGAGTGATCTCCACAAGCTCCTCTTTCGGACAAGGTGCTTCCAGACAAAGCACTCCCTCTCCTACCACTCCAAGATTGAACAGTCCTTCATTTCCTGCAACAGCAGAAGAAAGATTGGAGCGCATCACTGCTTTGTGCTTCAGTCTTGCATCACATGCCAGGAACAATCCGTCATCCAACACGATGGAACCATTCCAGTCTTTTAAATCTACCAGTAGGATGTGCTTATAAGTCGGTTCCAACACAAGAATTCCGTTTCCGGTATATTCCGGCTTGATTGCCGATTCCCCGGTTGCTTTTCCCCTGACTGCTTTTCCAAAGAAATCGCCCACACCTTTTACTCCCGTTGTCGCATTGACATTGCCTACGGTCCACTGCATTGCTCCTGCCTGAAGTGTGATATTTGCCTGATTGACATCACAGATAACCTGGCGCTTTCTCACATTCATCTCATTACAAAAATAGGCCAACGCGGCATTGTGCGGCATCACACTTAAATCACGCTGATATTCTATGACAGTAAACGGACCAAGAGAGTTTAACACTTTAATATCATCATTATTCGTAAAATTAGAGATTCTATACATCGTTTTCTTCCTCCTTATCACACTTTCCTGCAATCTGTGCTAGTAGGTTTATTATACGGTGTTTGTACAAAAAATGCAATATTTTTATATTTTCCATTTATTTTTTATGCAGTTTATATACTTGCATTGAAGTGCTCCATCATCTTTCACTGTTCTGAATTTTTATTACAGAATATCGATATACTCTCCATTCAATGCCTTATTCATACTTCTGACCGCACAGAATTTTCCACACATAGAGCAACTCTCTTCAATTTCCGGTTTGCGGTCTTCCCGAATCTGTTTTGCCGTTTCTGGATCCATAGAACACTTCCACTGCTCCTCCCAATCAAAAGTTCTTCTGGCATCCGCCATACGATCATCAATATCTCTTGCGTGCGGAACATGTTTTGCAATATCTGCGGCATGCGCTGCAATTCTGGAAGCGATGATCCCCTGTTTGACATCTTCTACATTCGGAAGCGCCAGATGTTCTGCCGGTGTCACATAGCAGAGAAATGCTGCACCTGCTGAAGCTGCTACTGCACCTCCGATCGCCGCTGTAATATGATCATATCCTGGTGCAATATCAGTCACGATCGGTCCCAATACATAAAACGGAGCACCCATGCAGATTGTCTGCTGCAATTTCATATTTGCTTCAATCTGATCCAACGGCATATGCCCCGGGCCTTCTACCATCACCTGCACATCTTTTGCCCATGCACGTTTTGTCAGCTCTCCCAAGCGCACCAACTCTTCAATCTGACACACGTCACTCGCATCGGCCAGACAGCCCGGACGGCATGCATCCCCAAGTGAAATTGTGACATCATATTCCCGGCAGATTTCAAGAATCTCATCAAAGTATTCGTAAAATGGATTTTCATTTCCAGTCATACTCATCCACGCAAACACAAGCGATCCGCCTCTGGATACAATATTCATTTTTCTTTTATGCTTCTTGATCTGTTCAATTGTTTTTCTTGTAATTCCACAGTGCAGTGTGACAAATCCACTCCATCCTCTGCGTGGAGTCTTACTACATCAATAAAATCTTTTGCTGTCAGTGTGGCAAGATCTCTCTTATAATGAATCACACTATCATAAACCGGAACGGTTCCGATCATCGCCGGACATTCTTGTGTCAGTTTTCTTCGAAATGGCTGCGTATTCCCATGAGAAGAAAGGTCCATAATTGCCTCTGCTCCCATATTTACCGCCGCCATGACTTTTTCCATCTCAACCTCATAATCTTTGCAATCTTTTGACACTCCCAGATTTACATTGATCTTCGTACGAAGCATAGATCCTACTCCATTTGGATCCAGGCATTTATGCCTTTTGTTGGCGCAGATCGCCACCTGTCCTTTCGCCACCAGATCCCGGATTTCCTCCTCTGTGCGGTATTCCTTCCGCGCAACTGCCCGCATCTCCTCTGTGATGATTCCCTTTCTTGCTGCTTCCATCTGTGTGTAGTATTTTTCTGACATATGATGTACCTCTTCTTTCTTCTGCCCGCGGCAGAATATTTTTCATTTGCTCTGTGCCGGAATTTTTTATGACAGAACTCCAAAAGGATTTCAAGGATTATGCCTGGGCGGAGCATTTTTTCATAGGACTCTGCTTTTTATTCCATAACATTTCTCGGAAATTTCCTATGTAATAAAATATAATAAAAAACAGAGTACCTCAATTGGTACTCCGTCAAACTTCTTAAAATCAATTCTTTCCTACGTTGGCATTATCCAAATCAGGTATCAGGGTCGAAGTTCACACCTTCCTCTCAGCCTGTCTACAAGCTCCCCGGCTATTTACTTTTCTAGAAAATAGTAACACACTAATAACTAAAAGTCAATTTTTGATCTTCCAGAAATTTCCTGATTTCTTCTTTCTTCGGCATCGAGCGGATTGCTCCTTTTTTTAAAGTGATCAGCG
>ENA-OQIG01000718-OQIG01000718.1-human-gut-metagenome-genome-assembly--contig:-NODE-718-length-17580-cov-3.026586_pt1 | contig 17580 bp, 21 predicted proteins | sample MGYA00242576_ERZ504741 | MGnify/ENA primary metagenome ERZ504741 (study PRJEB26092, sample SAMD00036436) | human gut metagenome | host: Homo sapiens | study: EMG produced TPA metagenomics assembly of... | reverse complement strand
CGGTGCTTTTGCCGTTACGCACCACCCCGTCAGTAGCTGAACAGGAGGACAGCTGATAGAAACAGAAGCCACTGGAGCACCTCAAAAACACCATCATACACTAAATCAGTAAGTTGGCAGCATCACCAAAGAGGTCATGAGGACTCACTTCCCTGAATATGAAATAATATCCAGCGCCTCTGCGGAGGACCTTACCTTATTACAATTACGTCGTTCCGGATTAGTCATTGCTGATTTAGCCGGTGAAAGTGAAGATCCACGTTCTGTTTGTGAACATTATTATTCTTTAATCTCACAATATCGGGAAATTCACTGGGTTTTCATGGTGTCACGCTCCTGGTATTCCCAGGCAGTAGAACTGCTCATGTGCCCTACGGCGACGTTATTGTCTGATGTTGAACCCATTGAGAATCTGGTCAAGACCGTACGTTCCGGCAATACGCACGCAGAGCGTATCAGCGCCATGCTGACCTCCCCGGCAATGACTGAAACTCATGATTTTAGCTATCGCTCCGTCATTCTCACTCTTTCAGAGCGCAAGGTACTGCGGCTATTAGGTAAAGGATGGGGCATCAACCAGATAGCTTCATTGCTTAAGAAAAGTAATAAAACTATCAGCGCCCAAAAAAACAGTGCGATGCGTCGACTGGCAATTCACAGCAACGCTGAAATGTATGCATGGATAAATAGCGCGCAGGGTGCAAGAGAACTTAACTTGCCTTCTGTTTATGGAGATGCCGCAGAATGGAACACAGCCGAATTAAGAAGAGAAATGTCGCACTCATAGAAAAATGCGTCATGAGTAGTATCGGTATTGAGAGTTTATTCAGAAAGTTTGCGGGCAACCCTTATAAGCTCCATACCTATACCAGTCAGGAGTCATTTCAGGATGCCATGTCGCGGATCTCGTTTGCGGCGGTCATTTTTTCTTTTTCTGCCATGAGAAGTGAGCGCAGAGAGGGATTATCTTGCCTGACTGAACTGGCGATTAAGTTTCCGCGTACCCGGCGTTTAGTTATTGCGGATGATGATATTGAAGCTCGGCTGATTGGTTCATTGTCGCCATCACCGCTGGACGGTGTATTAAGTAAAGCGTCAACGCTGGAGATTTTTCATCAGGAACTCTTTTTGTCATTAAATGGTGTACGTCAGGCGACCGACCGACTGAACAATCAGTGGTACATTAACCAAAGCCGGACGCTAAGCCCGACGGAGAGAGAAATATTGCGCTTTATGTCGCGTGGCTACTCAATGACACAAATTGCCGAGCAGCTTAAACGCAATATCAAAACGATCCGCGCGCATAAATTTAATGTGATGTCGAAACTGGGCGTCAGTTCTGATGCAGGATTGTTGGAGGCCGCAGATATTCTGTTATGTATGCGGCATTGCGAAGCAAGTAATGTGTTGCATCCCTATTAATCCGCATGATGCCGGGTTTACTTCCCCGGCAGTGCTTTCATTTCAGCGTACAATCGCCACATTGCTGCACATCCGGTAAGCGATAACGCTGGCAGCAAGTGCGGCGCACCAGCAGGCCGTCGCGCAGTACCACGGTACGCCAGAGTGGATTATCTTCACCGTTCGTGAGCGTTTTCTCAAAAAAGATGGCATGGCGCAGCGATTCAACCGTCGCCTCGCCGAGCAGTTGCTTCATCTCAGTGAGATACCAGTTGATCAAATAACCGGTATTACTCCAGATAAGTTTGCCGTTGATCTCTCCGGTCGCTTCTAGTGCCTGCACAACCGGAACCAGCGCCTGGCTGATTAACGTTTCCATTCGCTGCTGCGGCGAATGTGGTGTTGCGTTTTTATCTTCACACACATCGACCAGAAACAGGCGGCACGGCCGGTTTCGTGAAACTCAGCATGGAAATGTTCCGGCGACACATCTAATGCTTTTTCCTGCGTCAGTAGCGCCAGCATTAATGGTGGCACCATCAGGCCGATATACCATTGTGCCATAGTGAGATCAGCGGTTTGTTCTCGCGGATCATCGTTGGTTGGTTGCGATAGATATGATCGGAATAGACCGCGAGTAGAGAACTTAGCGCATTCGGTGATGACCATTGCGCCAGCGTCATGGCGTTAAGCGGAGCGGGTTCATCCAGGCGGATAAACTCCAGCAAATGTTCACGATGTTCGGCGATCGTCGCACGTACGGCTTGTGCAAGCCCAGCATCCTGTGGCTGGAGATGCGTTCGCCAGATGATATCTTCATAGAGCGGTGCGGAACGATAGGCCATAATCGTGATAGTAATCTAAATGATAATGATTGCTAATCCTAGCGATAGGTTTACCCGATAGCAAGGGATTTCTCTGGCTTGCAAATGATAAAAATTATCATATGATATCGGTTATCATTATCAATGAAAGAGATGAAACCATGTTGCAACGTACGCTGGGCAGTGGCTGGGGAGTGTTGCTGCCGGGATTGCTGATTGCAGGGCTGATGTATGCGGATTTATCGCCGGATCAGTGGCGGATTGTCATTCTGATGGGATTGATATTGACGCCGGTGATGCTGTATCACAAACAGTTACGGCATTACATTTTGCTACCATCGTGCCTGGCGCTTAGTGCTGGCATCATGCTGATGCTAATGAATTTGAATCAGGGATGAAAAATCAAGGAAGAAACAAGAAAGGAAGTAAAGATAATTGGTGCGAGGGGGGGGACTTGAACCCCCACGTCCGTAAGGACACTAACACCTGAAGCTAGCGCGTCTACCAATTCCGCCACCTTCGCATTGTCACAACTTCTAATAATGGGGTGGCTAATGGGATTCGAACCCACGACAACTGGAATCACAATCCAGGCTCTACCAACTGAGCTATAGCCACCACTACAAATCTTGTTACGCGGTATTACTACCACCGCAGCTCAAGCGCCGGGACTAAATGGCGCGCCCGACAGGATTCGAACCTGAGACCTCTGCTCCGGAGGGCAGCGCTCTATCCAGCTGAGCTACGGGCGCTTAGCGCCGTTGCGGGGGTGGATAATACGGACTTCCCACCCCTCTGTCTAGTCCCTTTTTAAATAAATTGCGCGTTTGGTTACGGTTTGTGCGTTTTGCTGCTTATTCCTCCAGTTTATGCGCTTTCCCGTGGCGATTAAGGCCAAAAACTTTATAAATCGCCGTCACCGCCAGCATAAAGATGATGCCAACAAACAGCGACATACGCGTATCTTCATTAAAGTACATGCCGATCAAAACGCAAATCAGGAATGCCATTGTTACGTAGTTGGCCCACGGGAACAGGATTGAGCGGAACGGATGGCTGGCAATCGCCGCTTTATGTGCACGCCGAAAACGCAGCTGGCTTATCAATATCACAAACCATGGCACCATCCCCGGAAGCACGCTGGCACTGTAGACGTAGACAAACACACGCTGCGGATTGGGAATGATGTAGTTCAGGCATGAGCCAATTAGCAGAATAGCAATAGATACTGCCACACCCGCAACCGGTACGCCGTGACGGGAAACTTTCGCCATTGCCGCCGGTAACTGACGGTTTTTCGCCAGTGCGTAGAGCATACGTCCGCAGCTGTACATGCCGCTGTTACAGCCAGAGAGCGCAGCCGTCAGCACCACAAAGTTGATAATGCCCGCCGCTGCGGTAATACCGATTTTGGCAAAAGTCAGTACGAACGGGCTGCCGTTGCTGCCAATTTCATTCCACGGAAGATGGTGACGATAACGAAAATCGCGCTACGTAGAAAATCAGGATCCGCCACAGCACTTTGCCTACGGCACTGCGCAGCGTCACCTGCGGATTCTTCGCTTCACCGGCAGTAATGCCAATCAGCTCCACGCCCTGGTAGGACGCCACCACAATACACAGAGCGGTCAGGAACTTTCCAGCCACCCGCAAAGAAACCGCCATGCTCTGTGAGATTGCTAAAACCAATCGACTGCCCGCCATTGCCAAAGCCAAAGAAAATCACGCCCAGGCCAATGACAATCATCACGATAATCGTGGTGACTTTGATCATCGCGAACCAGAACTCGATTTCGCCGTACAACCGCACCGCCGCCAGATTCGCCAACGCCACCAGCGCCACCGCGATCAATGCGGGTATCCACTGCGCCATCTCCGGGAACCAGAACTGGACATAAACGCCAATGGCGGTGATTTCTGAGATCCCCACCGCCATCCACATAAACCAGTAAGACCAGGCGGTGAGATAACCAAAAAACGGCTCATATAACGATGCGCATAAACGGCGAACGAACCGGTAACCGGTTCGAGGAACAACATTTCGCCCATTGAACGCATGATGAAAAAGACGAACAGCCCGGCGATGATATAGGCCAACAATACGGATGGCCCGGCCCATTTCAGGTACTGGCGGCCCCCATAAACAGGCCGACGCCAATGGTGCCCCCCAGGGCGATGAGTTCGATATGTCGAGCTTCCAGCCCACGCTGTAGCTCTGGTTTGTTATCTGCCATAAATCCTCGTGTTGTGTTTGCATGCTTTCCGGTGTTACCGGTTATCGTTATGGGTACATCGAGTGTTGCGAATGTTTTCGTAATTCAGGAGAAATGGCAAATAAAGCATTAAAAATTTGAATGCTTTGTGTAATAAAAAAGCAGACAGGCGACGAAGTGACCACTCCGTCGCTTTACAAAGAGAGGAAAATCAGAGGTTGCCGGTGTAATGCCAGCGTAAATAACGCAGCAAACGAAGCTGACGCTTAATGCGGCTCGGCTGCGAAAGCAGGCGGTAGAGCCACTCCAGCCCCAGCGTTTGCCAGATTTTCGGTGCGCGTTTTACGTGACCGGTGAAAACATCGTAGGTCCCGCCAACGCCCATATACAGCGCATCTGGATGCACCAGACGGCAGTCGCGCATGAAGATCTCCTGCTTTGGCGATCCCATCGCAACGGTGACGATTTGCGCTCCGCTGGCATGAATGCGTTCAAACAGCGCCTGACGCTGCTCGAGTTTAAAATAACCATCCTGACTGCCAACGATATTCACATTCCATTGGTTGCGCAGTTTAGCTTCAGTTTGCGCCAGCACTTCAGGTTTACCGCCCACAAGAAATACCGGCGTCCCTTCTTTGCCTGCGCGCGCCATCAGCTCTTCCCAGAGATCGGCACCGGCAACGCGGGAAACCTGCGCCTGCGGGTACTTTTTACGTACTGAACGTACAACGCTGATGCCATCCGCATATTTAAATTCGGCAGCGTTAATTAACTCCCTGACCTCGGCGTTATCTTCAATGGTCAGCATTTTTTCAGCATTAATGGCAACCAGCGTTCCCTGCTTAAGCTGCCCGTCAGCAAACAGATAATCGAGGGCGTGCTGCATATCACGCCAACCAATCAACTGTAAGCCACGCAGCGTATAGGTCGGTGCCGTGGTGTTGTTATTCATTGTTATCCTTCAACCTGCGTCCGGAGCGATGATTTTGTACGTTTATGAATGAGTCCGGCGCTTTCAAAAAGCCAGTACAACAGTTTTGCGATCATCAGACATGCGCCGAAGACCACGATAAAAAAGACTACGCGTGAGACAAACGAATCCAGCCCTTCACGTGCCAGCACGATCATATTGAAGATCGCCCCAAAGCAGAAACTGTGCAATATCGCAGCCTTATAGCGATTAGTCTCGCGGTTGCCCAGCTCATACAGCCAGTCGAACCATTTGATGATCAGTCCAACCACAATCGCCCCGAGCGGGATGAACAACGCGCCGCCCATCACCACCAGTGAGCCTATAAGCGTAGGCGAGATCGCCAGTCCGGAGTGGTTATTCAGCACTTCCCAGGTAAAGTAGTTGGCTGAGTTCAGCACCATACTCGGCGCCCCGGCCACAGCCAGGAAGGGATAAAGACATAGAAATCGCGGACAATTGGAGCCAGGCCCTGGAAGTCGATGTTGTCGTAGTTCTGCAACAGCAACGCCAGATTCTCCCACGGCGAGAAGGTGTCGCGAGTGAGATAGAGAAACGTATAGAACGCTTCATCGCCGCTCACATTCATTCCATAGCGTTTTAACGCCAGCCAGAACATGCCAACAATCCCCAGCACGCCCGCCGCCGCCAGCATCCACAACGAAATCCAGCCGCGAATAATGCCAATAAACAGGAAGATAGCGAATGCGATGATGATATTGGCGCGAGTGCCGCCGACAATCATATAAGTCAGCAAGCCAAAAGCGACCGTGCTGACGAGGAAAAACAGCCACGCTTTGCTGTCCTGGCGCAGAAAGTAGACCACCAGCATCGCCGGGATGAAAAAGTAAAAGAAGCGTTTTAACGCCACGCCGGAGACTTCACTGGAGAAGATCTGACTGTAGGAGTTAAGCCGGAACAGCAAAAAGCCGTTGTGCATGAAGAAGATGCCGACGCTTACCAGCGCGATGCCCATCAGGATCACCCACGTAAGATTGGTCTCCACGCGGTTCATGGTAAACAGCGGACGGCGCGGTACATCAGCAACGCGTTTGCGTAGGCGGGTTTTGTAGGTGACATAGTAAACCGCGTAGAAGCAGCCCGCAGAAAGCAACGCCTGCAACAAGATTTCTGGCGGCGCGACACCAACATCAAAGCGAAATACCAGCACGCTGGTCAGCGGGAAGCCGAAGAAAAAGGTGAGCAAAAACAGCAATGAAAAGAAGACATTGAAGTTAAAGCGCACACGGCGAAACTCAAACCAGGTCAGCGTGGCAATAAACAGCGTGCAGAGCAGCCAGACCACAAACAGGCCACTGAATTGCAGCAGACTCATGCGACCTCCCCGGCGGCAATCGCCAACGCCCGCTGCCAGCCTTGTAGATAGTTAGGGCTAAAGAAGGCAATGGTGTTTTTATCCACCGACGCCAACTGGCGCTGCGCTTCACGCACAATATCCTCGTTGAGATCGTCGGTAGTAAACAGCACCGGCAAATGCTGTTCCGTCATATCCTGCCAGAACGGATTTTCCCGGTTAAGCACACAAGGAATGCCCGCCTGAATCAGTAAGCAAAGCGTACCAATGCCCTGCTGGCGGGCAAAAATAAAGTAACCAAGATCGCACTGACGAAGTAGCGCCAGATAGGCGTCAAATTCCAGTTTTTCGCTCAAAATTTGCAGATTTTCTTCGCTGAATAACTCCAGCCCCGCCTGACGAACTTCCTCAATGTACGCTTCGTTATTAGGCGGATATCCCATCGGCACCACCACTTTTACCGTATCGCCAAATTGCTGATGAACGGCGCGCAAGGCAGCAATATGGTCATTGCTGCGGTCACCGGAGTTCCCCACCAGAATGGTCATTTTCCCTTCACGTTGCCGATCGTTCGCCATCGTATTGAGAGAAGGGTCCATCCGCGTCGGGAAGTACAGCAGTTCGCCCCGCACCTTTGGATGCGTTTTGGCAAAAAAGCTCAAATCACCGCGGGTGGCAAATACACAGCCGACTCGCTTTTGCGCCAGGCGACGTAGCGGGTAAAAAAGCTTATATCTCAAGCCACTGGAAAGCTCATACAGGTCTGCCCCCCAGATATGCCAGAAAAACTGGCTGGGCTTAATGCCACCACTCAGCAGAGCCAGCCACAGTGTGGGATTGAACTGACCGTGGAAAAAAAATCGCTGCTGACGGTTAGCTTTTGCTTTCGCGATGACCGCTTCCGCCAGCGATTTTCCCAGGGAAAAATTGCACAGAAAGCGCCGGACAGCTATCACTTAAGCCGTCGTCCTTGCCAACAACCATAAACTCGCGCGCGTGCTCGCTCGTCGCGGCCAGCGCGTCATTGAAAAACCGCAAAACGGTTCGGTTATGGTGAGGGATATCCGATCCCAGTACGTGAATCAGTACAGTCATGCCCGCCTACGCCAGAGTAAAAACACGCCACAACAAAGAGAAAAATAGACGATATAAGTTGCCATATATGCCTGCGCCGCGCCAGTGCACCATGCGCAGGGATTAGCCAGTGGGCAAATACCATCAATAAAGTGAACTGGCTGATTTCCGCCAGAATATAAAACCGCAATGACGCTTTGGCGATCACCAGATAACCAAAGACATAAGCGCCCACTTTTAACACATCACCACCAACTGCCAGGCAAAGAGATCGCGCATAGCGGTAAATTTATTCGATAACAGCAACCAGATAGCAAAATCACGCAGCAACCAGACGGTAAAACTCGCCGCCGCCACTGCCGGTAAGACGAATTTCAGCGATTTAACCACTTCCCGGGTGATATCGCGCTTTTCCGTTAGCCGCGACAACGTGGGCAGCAAATATACGCTGAACGATGCCGTAATAAATTGCAGGTAGGCATCGGAAATACTGCTCACCCCTTGCCAGATCCCCACTTCATCCCAGCTATACTGCGCCGCCAGCAGTTTACGCATCATGATGTAAGCAACAGGCAAGGTCACCGACGTAATCAACGCCATGAGCGTAAATTTGCTCAACTGCCCTGCCAGACCGTTATCCCAGCTGGGTTTCAGATAGCTTAACGGGATGACACCACGTTTGATCAACATGATGGCGGCAGGAATTACCACCAGCGCGGGAATCAACGCCAGCCCCAGCAACGCCCCTTCATAACCGCCCAAACGGTAACTGACGTAGTACGCGAGAACGCCAATCAAGCTGCCGACAATCAGCGATAACGCATTACCTGCGGCATCGCGAAAGCCTTTCATCAGCGCCAGTAACAGGTTGCCCCAGGCGATCCCCATTTGCACCAGCGCCACTAAACGCACCAGCCCCTGATAGTCGGTATTACCAAACAATCCCTGGCTGATTGGCGCAGCTGCCAGCACAAAAACCAGCGCCATCAGCGTAGAGAAACCAAGTAACATCGCTGATGAAGTGCCGACCACGCGGCGCAGCTGTTGCGGATTATCATGGTACTGGGCAACGTATTTGGTTACACCGTTAAAGATGCCAGCCCCGGCAAGCACGCCGAGCACGGTAATCAACTGGCGGAAATTTGCCGCCAGCCCAAGCCCCGCCGGACCAAATGACACCGCCAGCAACTTACCGACCAGTAACCCGGCACCAATCTTGACCAGTGTACTGGCCGCCGTCCACAAGGACGCTTTTGCCAACGACATATCAGGAGAAGTAGTTCAACAAAGTCGCAATTACCGTACGCTGATTGACGGGCGACAGGTTGTAGAACAGCGGCAGGCGCAGCAGGCGCTCGCTCTCTTTGGTGGTGTAGCGATCTTCACCGTGGAACTCACCAAAGTGTTCGCCCGCAGGGCAACCGTGCAGCGGAATGTAATGAAACACCGCCATGATTTCCGCTTCTTTCAGAAAGTTAATCAACGCGCTCCGGTCATCAATATCCCGCAGTTTAATGTAGAACATATGCGCGTTCTGCACGCAGCCATCGGGAATCGACGGCAGCTCGATACGCCCGGCTTTCGCCAGAGGCGCTAACGCATCGTAGTAGTTTTGCCACAGCGCCAGACGTTGCTGGTTGATACGATCCGCTGCTTCCAGTTGCGCCCACAGGTACGCAGCTTGCAGATCGGACATCAAATAGCTGGAGCCAATATCGCGCCAGGTATATTTATCGACCTGACCACGGAAGAACTGGCTGCGGTTAGTGCCCTTTTCACGGATGATCTCGGCTCGTTCGATTAACGCTTTATCGTTAATCAGCGTCGCGCCGCCTTCACCGCCCGCCGTGTAGTTTTTGGTTTCATGGAAGCTAAAGCAGCCAATATGACCAATGGTTCCCAGTGCACGCCCTTTGTAAGTGGACATCACGCCCTGAGCGGCATCTTCCACCACAAACAAATTATGCTTTTTCGCCAACGCCATAATGGTGTCCATTTCGCAGGCCACACCCGCGTAATGGACCGGCACGATAACGCGCGTTTTGTCGGTGATCGCCGCTTCAATCAGCGTTTCGTCGATGTTCATGGTGTCCGGACGAACATCCACAAAAACGATTTTTGCGCCACGCAGCACAAAGGCGTTGGCGGTGGAGACAAAGGTGTAGCTCGGCATGATCACTTCATCGCCAGGCTGGATATCGAGCAGCAGCGCCGCCATCTCCAGCGAAGCGGTGCAGGACGGCGTCAGTAACACTTTGGCGCTGCCAAAACGTTGCTCCAGCCACTGCTGGCAGCGACGGGTAAAACCGCCATCGCCACACAGTTTGCCGCTACCCATTGCCGACTGCATATAGTCGAGTTCGGTTCCCACCACCGGCGGTGCGTTAAATGGAATCATGTGATCACCTGTATAACCAGTACGCGGTGCTTTCTACATTCGCACCACTTTGTATGTATCGTTTAAGCGCGGCGGTGTTGCCCATCTGGGTCGCCACCCGCAAAGTTGTTTTACCGCGAGCATACGCCCAGTTTAGCGCCGTTTGCATCAGCTCAGCACCTGCACCGCGTCCAGCCAGCAGGCCAATTCGCGCATCTGTCGCATTGAGTTCCCGTAAAGAGACATAGCCGCGAATATCGCCGGACGCCGCACGTAAAATCAGACATTGATGATCAAAGGTGCCGCGCACGGCATTTTCAATCCACTGTGCATAAAAGCGACCGCTGGCGTCAGGCGCATACCACGGCGCACGAAAACGGCTTTGCGCAAATGCGGCGCTGGCTAACTGACGTAATGCGGGAATATCGGTCTCTTGTGCCACTACAGCACCGCTATCACTGGCATTGTTCACGGGTAGCGCCAAATCAACTTCACCTTCTACCAGGGAGAATCCCAGCTGTTGCAGGGCATCCAGTTCACCCGTATTTGATGCCGCAATTTTGGCCTGCACCCGTGACCACGGCGCTAACGCGTCTGGCGTCAGGAGCGGTGCTTCAGACGTAATGCGCACGATGGCGCTGTTAACACCAAAGAAGGCGTTTTCCCAGGTTAGTGGCTCAATACTGGCGCGGACGGGCACGAAGTAACTCCAGCAGATATTGGCCGTAGCCAGTTTTCGCTAATGAACTGGCAGCACGCTTCACACCCTCGTCATCGAGCCAGCCGTTACGCCAGGCGATCTCTTCCAGGCAGGCAATCTTAAAGCCTGGCGTTTTTCTACTGTCTGCACAAAGGTACTGGCTTCAATCAGGCTGTCGTGAGTGCCGGTATCCAGCCAGGCAAATCCGCGCCCGAGCAGTTCAACGGTCAGGTTGCCCGCCTCGAGGTACATCTGGTTGATGGAGGTAATCTCCAGTTCACCACGCTCCGACGGCTTCACCTGCTTTGCGTACTCCACGACTTTACTGTCGTAGAAATAAAGCCCAGTCACCGCCCAGTTTGATTTCGGCTGTTTTGGCTTTTCTTCCAGCGAGATAGCGCGGAAATTGTCGTCAAACTCCACCACGCCAAAGCGTTCCGGGTCCATCACCTGATAGCCAAAAACCGTCGCCCCTTCCGTGCGCGCCGCAACATGACGCAGCTTCGGACTGAAGCCCTGACCGAAGAAAATGTTATCGCCCAGCACCAGACAAGAAGGTTCACCGTTGAGGAAGGTTTCCCCGATGATAAAGGCCTGCGCCAGACCGTCCGGGCTGGGCTGTTCGGCATATTCCAGCTGGATACCGAACTCACTGCCGTCACCCAGCAGGCGCTGGAAATAACCTTTATCTTCCGGCGTAGTGATGATGAGAATTTCGCGGATACCGGCCAGCATCAGCACCGACAGCGGATAGTAAATCATTGGCTTATCGTAAATCGGCAACAGTTGCTTCGATACGCCGCGCGTAATCGGATGCAATCGGGTGCCGGAACCGCCCGCCAGGATAATACCTTTCATGTTTGCCTCCGCTGAAAATTAGCCTTTCAGACCTAAACGCTCGCCCTGATAGCTGCCGTCCTGCACCTGCTTCCACCAGCTTTCATTAGCCAGATACCACTGCACCGTTTTACGCATTCCACTTTCAAAGGTTTCCTGCGGCAGCCAGCCAAGTTCACGGGCAATTTTCGAAGCATCAATGGCATAACGCAGATCATGCCCCGGACGGTCAGCGACAAAGGTGATCAGGTCACGATAGTGCGCCACGCCGTGCGGCTTGTTCGGAGCCAGTTCTTCCAGCAGCTCGCAAATGGTTTCCACAACATCGAGATTCTTACGCTCGTTGTGACCACCAATATTATAGGTTTCACCGACTTTCCCGGTGGTCGCCACGCAATACAGCGCGCGAGCGTGATCTTCCACATACAGCCAGTCACGGATTTGCTGCCCGTTGCCATATACCGGCAGCGATTTACCCGCCAGCGCGTTGAGGATCATCAGCGGGATCAGTTTTTCCGGAAGTGGTAAGGACCGTAGTTATTCGAGCAGTTGGTGATAAGCGTCGGCAGACCGTAGGTCCGCAGCCAGGCGCGCACCAGATGGTCGCTGCTGGCTTTTGACGCGGAATAAGGGCTGCTCGGCGCATACGGCGTGGTTTCGGTGAAGAATCATCCGTCGAGTGCAGGTCACCATATACTTCGTCAGTGGAGATATGATGAAAACGGAACGCTGATTTTTTATCTTCCGTTAGCGCATTCCAGTAAGCCCGCGCCGCTTCAAGCAATGTATAAGTCCCGACAATGTTGGTTTCAATAAACGCTGCCGGGCCGTCAATAGAACGGTCAACATGGCTTTCGGCTGCCAGATGCATGACACAGTCTGGCTGATGCTCAGTGAATACGCGTGCCAGTTCTGCCCGATCGCAGATATCAACTTCTCAAAGGCAAAGCGCTCGCTTTGCGCGACCGGTGCCAGCGACATCAGGTTTCCGGCGTAGGTCAGCTTATCGACCACTACCACCGCGTCGCTCGTTTCGTTGATGATATAACGCACCAGCGCCGAGCCAATAAACCCGGCACCACCTGTTATCAGAATTTTTCTCATCAGCGCCAGACTCCTTTGGCATCGACGACATACTGCTGATGGACATTGTCGCCATTGATAACTTTGAACTGACTATGATCGACCAGCATCACCAGCACGTCTGCCGTTGCCAGCGCCTCGTCAAGCTGCGCCAGAGTACAAAGCCCGGTCAGTTTTTTCGGCAACTGGTGGATGTTAGGCTCAACAACCAGAGTTTCGCCGCTATGCCACTGGGCGATCAGTTCAGCGATTTCCATCGCCGGGCTTTCGCGCAGGTCATCAATATTCGGTTTAAACGCCAGACCAAAGCAGGCGATTTTCAGTTCACTGGCGCGTTTATCGGTAGCCGCCAGGCAATCAGCCACCGCCGCTTTCACCTGATCGATAACCCAGAACGGTTTGTGATCGTTCACTTCGCGCGCGGTACGGATAAGCCGCGCCTGCTGGGGGTTCTGTGCCACGATAAACCACGGATCAACAGCAATGCAGTGACCGCCCACGCCAGGGCCAGGCTGAAGAATATTAACGCGAGGGTGACGATTCGCCAGGCGAATCAGTTCCCAGACGTTAATCCCCTGATCGGCACAAATCAGCGACAATTCATTAGCAAAAGCGATATTCACATCGCGGAAGCTGTTTTCGGTGAGCTTACACATTTCCGCCGTCCGCGAGTTAGTGACGACACACTCACCTTCGAGGAAAATTTTGTACAGTTCGCTGGCGCGGGCCGAACAAACCGGCGTCATACCACCAATCACGCGATCGTTTTTAATCAGCTCGACCATTACCTGTCCTGGTAACACGCGTTCCGGGCAGTAAGCAATGTTGACGTCCGCCTGCTCGCCCACCTGCTGCGGGAAAGTGAGATCTGGACGCATCTCTGCTAACCATTCTGCCATCTTCTCGGTTGACCCCACCGGCGAGGTGGATTCAAGGATCACCAGCGCGCCTTTTTTCAGCACTGGCGCAATGGAGCGAGCAGCCGATTCAACGTAGGTCATATCTGGCTCATGATCGCCCTTAAACGGCGTGGGTACAGCAATCAGCCAGGCATCCGCTTCAACTGGCGTCGTGCTCGCTCGTAAAAACCGCCTTCTACGGCAGTTTTTACTACACTCGCCAAATCAGGTTCGACGATATGGATTTCGCCACGATTGATGGTATCAACCGCATGTTGGTTGATATCGACACCAATTACCTGTTTTTGCCGTGAGGCAAACGCTGCTGCCGTTGGCAGCCCGATATAACCCAGTCCGATAACAGAAATGGTCGCAAAACTCATAGTGATATCCGATTATTTTTTAACGCTTCCAGAATGCGAGAGCATGCCTGACCATCACCATACGGGTTATGGGCGCGGCTCATAGCTTGATATTCGTTTTCGTCTTTTAAAAGACGCGTCACTTCCTCGACAATTCGCTGCTTATCCGTGCCTACCAGACGCACCGTACCCGCCGTCACCGCTTCCGGACGCTCAGTGGTATCGCGCATCACCAGCACAGGTTTCCCCAGCGAAGGCGCTTCTTCCTGAATGCCGCCTGAGTCGGTCAAAATCAGCCAGACGTGGTTCATCAGCCAGACAAACGGTAAATACTCCTGGGGATCGATCAGAATGACATTTTTCACATGCCCCAGAATGCGATTGACCGGCTCTCTGACGTTCGGGTTGAGATGCACCGGATAGACAATCTGGATGTCCTGGTGCGTGGTGGCGATGTCTGCCAGCGCGTGGCAGATTTCTTCAAAGCCACGACCGAAACTCTCACGCCTGTGACCGGTCACCAGAATCATCTTTTTATCGGGGTCGATAAACGGGTAATTTGCCGCCAGTTCTGAACGCAGCGTGTCGCTGCTCATCACCTGGTCACGCACCCATAACAGTGCATCAATGACTGTATTACCGGTAATGAAGATTCGGCTATCCGCAACGTTTTCACGCAGCAAGTTTAGCGGGAAGTTTCGGTTGGAGAGAAGTGATACATCGCCAGATGCCCGGTCAATGTACGGTTAGCCTCTTCCGGCCACGGCGAATAGAGATCGCCCGTGCGTAAACCAGCCTCAACGTGACCAACAGGAATACGCTGATAAAACGCCGCCAGGCTGGTTGCCAGCGTCGTCGTTGTGTCGCCGTGAACCAGCACGACGTCTGGTTTGAACTCGGCAAGAATAGGTTTTAGCCCTTCCAGAATCCGACAGGTTATCTCTGTCAGGCCCTGTCCTGGCTGCATTATGTTGAGATCGTAGTCAGGTACAATGGAAAAGAGTTTCAGCACCTGATCGAGCATCTCCCGATGCTGCGCAGTGACGCAAACTTTAGCCTCAAAAAAAGGATCTTTTGCCAACGCATGCACCAACGGAGCCATCTTGATGGCTTCCGGGCGCGTACCAAATACAGTCAGTACTTTCACATCGATTCTCTTCGAATAAGCGGCGAGCGCCTTTGCGCTCACCGCAGCAGTGTTGCTATTTCGAGCAACGGCGGGTTAATGCGACACCAGCCCCGATCAGCCCCCCGACAATGCCCCACATAATCATCAGGAAGGCACGACGTGGGCTATCGCGTTTTACCGGTTCTTCCGGCGTACGCAAATAGCGATAGGTCTGAAAACGCGGATCCAGGGTTGGACCAACATTCAGGGTGTTTAACATGGCCCGATTCTGATCATAGTCGAGATCAAAGGCCGGACCGACGGCCTGTAAATTTTCCAGTCGAGCCTGGAGCATTGGACGCCCAAGCAGGAACATTTCTGAATCAGGTAATTCCTCGGCAGGCACATCTGTCGCACTGCGCGAAATATTATGCTGCTCAGCAATTTTCAGCGCCTGCTCAATGCTGTTCATCCGGCGGTCGTAGATGGCTTTCGCCACCTCTTCCTGACGCTTCACCTGAGCTTTCATCTGGATGGTGCGTGCCGCCCATGCGCCTTTCAGCTCATCATTCAGATGGCTGGCTGCACGTTGGCTGGCAAAAGCAACATACTGACGTAACAGGTTATTAGCGTCAGGCGCGGTTTCGGCAATAAGCTTCACGCTGTCATTGACCGCGCGGGTAAAGTCTCCGGGGATAAACTGGATGTTGTTAATCATTTCATCCAGCAACGCCGCATCGGCTTTGCTGTTGCCCACCATCCGCTGCTTGTAATAGTCGGTTTGCAGCCAGAACTCTCTGCGGGTATCCCACGAGGCCAGTTGCATAACAAACTCTTTATAGGCTTCGTCCATGACCGATGGTTGGTCGGCAGAAGCCATGTTTGAACGGACATCCAGGTTACGCAAAAATTGCTGCTGCGAGTAATATCCCCCCAGCATATTCACCGTTGGACGATCGGTAATCGCCGTCGAGCTCCACTCCTGACGAGCAAAAAACGTATACGCCAGCGCGATTAACACAAACGCCAGCCCCATGCCAATAATCCATAGCTTCCCAGCCCACAAGGTACGAAACAACCCACGAATATCCAGTTCATTTTCAGCGTCTTCGGCCGGTTTCCCAGGCATTGGTTGTGTCATCACATCCTCATTTATTTGGTTAAATTGGGGCTGCCACCACGATTTCTACGCAGTCTGCGTTTTACGCGCTTAATAAAGCGAGCAACTTTCCAGGCACGCTTAATGCAATATCCATAGAGGAAGAATGCTGGCAAAAAGAGCACCAGCATGACCCACTCCGGGACAAAATGAGAATATTCTGCCAGCACGCCAATGGAAGCGAGCAGTGCTGCGGCAAGGGTAATCAGCACAAACGCCTGACGGGAAGTAAACCCGGCACGCATGATCAAATGGTGAATATGCTGACGGTCAGGAGAGAATGGCTCATGCCTTTACGCAGGCGACGGTACATAATCGCCACCATATCCATTAGCGGAATGGCGATTATCCACAAAGCGGTAACCGGGCTGATGGGATGGGTTTTGCCCTGGGTCGTTTCGAGCAGGATCCAGATAACGGTAAAACCAATCAGCGTACTGCCCGCATCACCCATAAAGACTTTGTAGCGGCGACCCAGGATACCAAGGTTAAGCATGATGTATGGCAGGATGGCGGCGATCATCGCAAAGCACCAGATTGCGAGGCTGGTTTGCCCGTCGAACCACAAAATCATACCGATTGCTGCAAACGAGACGCAGGACAACCCGCCCAGCAAGCCATCAATGCCATCAACCATGTTGAACGCATTAATGGCCGCCCAGACGGCAAATAGCGTCAGGAAGTAACCAAACGGTCCGAGCACCATCTCCCAGGAGCCAAAGATATAACCCAGGCTACTGAGATAAAGTTTGCCGAACACCATCATAACAATGCCAACAGCGGCCTGTATGGTGGCACGGATTTTTACGCTGATATCAAAACGGTCATCCAGCGCGCCCAATGAAAACAAGCACACCGGCACAAGCGAGATAGAGAGATGCATGCGGAATATAGTAATCGACAATTCCGAACGTGAAGCAAATCCCTGCGTAAACCGAAATCCCCCAACGAGAGGTATCAATCCCTGGTGACGTTTGCGGAAGTTTGGTTTATCCACTAAACCGACTTTTGCCACCTTACGGGCAAAAAACAGAAACAGTGTCGTGAATAAAAAATACTGATGAGATCAGTACTCACTGTCAGTAAATTCACAATGCATGCTCTCAGAAGAAAATTATTAGCAGAAGTAATAACCACGAAGACCTTTATTCAAGAAAGGAAAGTCCGTTCCCGAACCTACCAGCACTATGCGAAAATTAAACTACTTGTATATGCAAATTGCATAACACACCAGCAAATTCCAGGAATTTCCTAAACA
>ENA-OQIG01000716-OQIG01000716.1-human-gut-metagenome-genome-assembly--contig:-NODE-716-length-17648-cov-3.307003_pt1 | contig 17648 bp, 20 predicted proteins | sample MGYA00242576_ERZ504741 | MGnify/ENA primary metagenome ERZ504741 (study PRJEB26092, sample SAMD00036436) | human gut metagenome | host: Homo sapiens | study: EMG produced TPA metagenomics assembly of... | reverse complement strand
CTTTCATTTTTCTTCTCCTTGTATTTTATTGTTATCAATAATACCAGATTGCTCCGTGCTTCGCACTCACGCAATCTTCAAAAACATTCGTAATCCGCTCATTTTTCTTCAAAAAATGGCTTCTTACTCATGTTTTTGGCGGGTCCCAAGTTCAAAAATCCTCCTGCAAGCAAGCTTGCATCGGATTTACGACCTTTTGTCCCTGGTATCATCATAATATAGTTATCCCACTCTTGCAAGCGGCTATTAGTATCCCCCTTTTCATTTTTCTGAAAATTGTTGTATAATCGTAGGAGTTTAATCGGCTATTTTTCTGTTCAAAATGCCGACACACTGCGTAAAGGAGACTATATGAACTACGGACAATATGAGACTGAGCGAAGGCTTAAGTCCCTTTCATCTAAGACCGGAAAGTACACATCCAAACTTGTTTTTAATATTTTCAAGGCATTTTTTATCCTGTTCCTTTTCCTGGCAGTTGCAGGTGCTGCAGTTGGTTTCGGAATGATCAAGGGTATTATTGATAATGCCCCTTCTGTGGATATTATGAACATCCAGCCGGACCGTTTTGCTACTACGGTTTATGATGCAGATGGAAATCTGACAGAAACTCTTGTTACCAGCGGCTCCAACCGTGAGTCAGCCACTTACGAAGAACTTCCTGAAAATCTGGTCAATGCCTTTGTTGCCATTGAAGACTCCCGTTTCTGGACCCATGACGCATTGATCTTCGTTCCATTGCCAGAGCTGTAAAAGGCGTAGTCAGTGATGATTATTCCGGCGGTGGAAGTACCATTACCCAGCAGCTGATCAAAAATAATATTTTTTCCGGCGGTATGGAGACAAGCTGGGGCGCCCGTATTGAGCGAAAGCTCCAGGAACAGTACCTGGCAGTCCAGCTGGAAAAAAATTCCGGTTTAAACAAAGAAGAAACAAAAAAAACTATTATCACCAACTATCTGAACACCATTAACCTGGGCAGCAATACCCTGGGAGTTAAGGTTGCCGCACGGCGGTATTTTAATAAAGAAGTTTCTGACCTTACTCTTGCAGAGTGTACCGTCCTTGCATCTATCACTTCCAATCCTTCCCGATATAATCCCATTACCAATCCTGAAAACAACAATACAAGACGTCAGATCGTCCTTCAGAACATGGTAGACCAGAATTATATCTCCAAACAGGATATGGAAAATGCTCTTTCTGATGATGTATATGACCGGATCCAGAATGTAAATACCGCTACCAAGGAGACCAACTCCCACTACAGCTATTTTACAGACGAACTGATCGAACAGGTGACAGAAGCCTTAATGAAGAAATTAGGCTACACCGAAAGCCAGGCAAGCAATCTGGTATATTCCGGCGGACTTAAGATCTACACCACCCAGGATCCGAAGATCCAGGCAATCGTAGATGAAGAAGTCAATGATCCAGGCAATTATACAGTCGCTAAATACTCTGTGGAATACCGTCTTTCTGTCAACCATGCAGATGGCACTACCCAGCATTATTCAGAAGAAAATTTACGTGCCTACCGTAAGAACACTTTAGGAGACACTTCTTTCGAAGGACTTTACAACAGCAAAGAAGAAGTCCAGGCAGATATTGACCGGTACAAAGAATGGCTTTTAAAAGACGGGGATGACGTGATCGCAGAACGTCAAAACCTGATCCTGCAGCTCAGGCATCCTTCTTTATCATGGATCAGCACACAGGTGAGGTAAAAGCCCTTTCCGGCGGCCGCGGCGAGAAAACAGCCAGCCGTACCTTAAACCGTGCTACCAATGTTTACCGCCAGCCAGGTTCTTCTTTTAAAGTACTTACTGCATTTGCTCCTGCTATTGATACCTGCGGAGCCACCCTGGGAACCGTTTACTATGACGCGCCTTATACCATTGGCACCAAAACTTTCCGCAACTGGTGGGGAGAGAGCCGTGGTTTTACCGGTTATTCCAACATCCGTGAAGGTATTATTTACTCCATGAACATTGTGGCAGTCCGTACTTTAATGGAAACTGTTACTCCCCAGCTTGGTGTGGAATATGCAGAAAACCTGGGCATCACTTCTCTTACCAAAGATGACCTGGGCGCTGCTCTCTCATTAGGCGGTATTACAAAAGGTGTTTCCAACATGGAACTGACTGCTGCTTATGCAGCTATTGCAAACGGCGGTGTTTACACCACCCCAAGATTTTTCACAAAGATATTAGACCACGATGGCAAGGTGCTGATCGACAATGAACCGGAGACCAAGCAGGTATTAAAGGACTCCACTGCTTTCCTGTTAACAGATGCCATGTCAGAGTCCATGAAAGCAAACAGGAAATTTGCCCGCTCCGGTGTATCCATTAACTCCACCAGTACCCGTGCAGCCCTTACAGGTATGTCTGCAGCAGGTAAAAGTGGTACCACCACCAGCAACAATGACGTATGGTTCGTAGGTTTTACCCCTTATTACACTGCCGGTGTATGGGGCGGCTGTGACAACAACCAGAAGTTAAAGCATGGCGGCGTGGACAACGGCGGAACCTCTTTCCACAAAGATATCTGGCGCAATATCATGAACCGGGTACATGAAGGTCTGGAAGATCCCGGATTTACGGTTCCTGACAGTGTGGAGACTGCTGAGATCTGCCGCAAATCCGGAAAACGTGCTGTATCCGGCGTATGTGACCATGATCCAAGAGGAGATGCTGTCTACACTGAATATTTTGCAAAAGGAGCGGCTCCTACTGAAGTCTGCGACAAACATGTGGCAGTAACCGTATGTGCAGAGTCCGGAAAACGTTCCACCGAATACTGCCCGACCAAGACCACCAAGGTATGTATGGTACTTCCGGAAGGTGAAGAGGATCTGGCTACGGATGACTCTGTTTTCTCCATCCCAGGTTACTGTAACATCCACGGCCGCAATTCCACCATTATCTCTCCTACCATTGAAGATAATGATAATTCCGGCGGTGAAACCACGGCTCCTACCAAAGCCACCGTAGTGCCTGTAGGACCAGGCTATCAGCTACCACTGCGCCGGAATGGGAATATACAGGACCGGGAGCAAAACATTAAGCTTTTAAACTGCAAACATAAAACCGTGATCTGTTGACTGCGCAAAAACAGGGACTGTTGTATTTGATAACACAATAGTCCCTGTTTTTTGATCTGATCCACTCTTTACTTCATCTTTGGCTTAAATACCAGCGATGCCAGGTATCCAAACACAAGGGCTGCGGTAATACCGCTGGAGGATGCCGTAAGCCCGCCTTTAAAAGCGCCCAGGATACCGTCCTCTCCTACCGCTTTTTTTACACCCTGCCACAGGATGTTTCCAAAGCCTAAGAGAGGAACGCTGGCACCTGCTCCGGCCCATTCTTTGAAGGGCTCGTAGATACCGATGGCACCTAAAATCGCACCGGATACTACTAAAAGGACCATAATACGGCCGGGCATCATTTTTGTTTTTTCCATTAAGATCTGCACCAGGCACAGATCACACCTCCTACAAGAAATGCTCTTATATATCCATTTTCACATCCTGCCTTTCATACTTCTATCTATTTTACATCTTTTGCCTTCGTACAAAAATTTTATTTTCCCATACGTTCCAGTATCACCCCATGGGCGATCCCCGGTATGGTCTGGCCTTCATTAAAGCTGACAGTAGAAAGCAGGGCTCCTGTAGGGACAAAAAGTACCCGTTTCCAGATACCAGCCTGGATATTTGGCAGGATCAAAGCCCCAAGGACTAAGGCGCTGCAGCCACAGCCGCTTCCTCCTGCGTGGGTATCCTGTTTCTGGTTGTCATAGATTTCTACGCCGCAGTCCATTAAAAATCCTTCCGCTTCCAGACCCTCATTCCGTAAAAGATCTGCCAATGCCTGTTTTCCAATTTTTCCCAGATCCCCGGTAATGATCTTGTCGTACCAGCCACCTTCCAGCTGCTCTTTTGTGATCTCCAGATCTTTTAAATTCTGCATTACCGTATGAAAGGCCGCCGGTGCCATGGCAGCACCCATGTTCATGGAGTCTCTGACTCCGGCGTCTACTACCTGCCTGTAGTGATCCCTGCGATCCTGGCAATTCCCTTTTCCCCATGTTTCCCTATTACCGCCGCCCCGCAGCCGGTTACAGTCCAGGTTGCTGATTTAGGCCGCTGGTTTCCATAGGCAAGAGGAAAACGGAATTCTTTCTCTGCCGTTGCAAAATGGCTGGATGCCATGGCAAGGACATTTTTTCCATATCCTGCATTTACGGTCATTGCCCCAAGACCCAAAGCTTCTCCCATGGTAGAGCAGGCACCATACAGGCCAAATAATGGCACATGCAGACTTCCGGAACCAAAGGATGTAGCGATCAGCTGCCCTAAAAGATCTCCTGCAAACGAATAATCCATCTCCTGCTCTGTTAACTTCCTTTTTTCAAAGCCAGACCTGCTGCCTTTTCCTGCATGGCACTTTCCGCTTCTTCCCAGTTTTCCATTCCCATCTTATCATCCGGTTCCACGCTGTCAAAGAAACGCCCCAAAGGTCCCTGCCCTTCCCTGGTACCTGACACTGTCCCTACACTTTTGATAACCGGTGGATGCTCAAATAAAATGCTGGCTCTTCCCTTTTTTCTGCTCCATATCCATTCATCTGCCTTTCTTCCTGAAACCTTCTTTTCTTTAGAATGTGTTATCAGCAGGCAAATTATAACAGATCAAAATCCGGGAAAAGCGAGCACGCACATCATTGGCACAAAAAAAGACCGGAACAAAGTATTATTTCTAACACCTTATTCCAGTCTTTTCCAGACAGATCTTTATTTATTAAGCCTCTGCCTCTTCATATTCTTTTCTTTTTTCCTGTTCATTTAACAGGTTGGTCATACTCTTTAAGCTGATGCCCAGTGTAGATGTATTGTGCAGCAGCGCAGAGGTAGCAGGTGCGATCACACCGGCAACACCTAAAAGGATCAGTCCCAGGTTAAATCCGATCACAAAGCGGTAGTTTCCATGGATACGCTTCATTAAACCATTGCTGATCGCCTTTAATGTTACCAGCTGGTACAGATTTTCCTCAGAAATGGTAATATCTGCGATCTCTCTTGCGATCTCAGCGCCTTCACTGATGGCGATACCTACGTCAGCAGCAGAAAGTGCAGGTGAGTCATTAATTCCGTCACCGATCATAATGACCTTGTGACCTAAAGCCTTTTCGCGCTCTACAAAGCCAGCCTTGTCTTCCGGAAGTACCTCGGAGAAGTACTGGTCAACGCCAACTTTTTCAGCAATGGCTCTTGCGGTTCTCTCGCTGTCGCCGGTCATCATAACAATATTCTTGACACCAAGGCTTCTTAATGCATCAATGGTATCCTTTGCCTCATCACGAAGAGGATCCTCAATAAGGATAACAGCTGCCAGCTTTCCGCCGATCGCCATATACAGATGAGAATAATATGGAGGCAGTTCATCAAATGCCTGTTTATGCTCATCCGGGATGATACACTGCTCATCATCAAATACAAAGTGATGGCTTCCGATAACAACACGCTCGCCATTTACATAAGTTGCAATACCGTGAGCTACGATATAGTCAACTTTGGAATGCATTTCTTCATGGACAAGTTTTCTGTTTACTGCTTCTTTTACAACTGCATTTGCCATGGAGTGAGGGAAATGTTCCTCAAGGCAGGCAGCAATTCTTAAGATCTCATTCTTGGTCATATCATTGAACACAACAATATCAGCCAGAACCGGCTCTGCCTTTGTAAGAGTACCGGTCTTGTCAAATACGATGGTGTGCGCCTCAGATACAGCCTCTAAGAACTTTCCGCCCTTAACAGTAATGTGATGGCTGTTTGCCTCACGCATAGCGGAAAGAACAGATAATGGCATTGCAAGCTTTAATGCACAGGAGAAGTCTACCATCAGGATAGACAGTGCCTTTGTAGAGTTGCGGGTCAGCAGCCATGTAAGAGCAGTACCGCCAAGGCTCCACGGAACTAAGGCATCTGCCAGGCTTGCAGCCTTTCCTTCTACAGAAGATTTTAACTTTTCAGAGTCTTCGATCATCTGTACAATGCGCTCGAAACGGGTGGAACCAGCTGCATGTTTTACCTTAAGAGTGATCTCTCCCTCTTCTACGGCTGTTCCTGCGTATACATAAGAGCCGGCTTCCTTCTTTACAGGAACAGACTCACCGGTCATGGAAGCCTGGTTTACCATAGCTTCGCCGGTTACAACTTCACCGTCTAACGGGATCACATTTCCAACATGAACGGTTACCAGATCGCCCTCTTTAATATTGGATACAGGAACTAATACTTCTGTGCCATCTACATTCTGCCATACCTTCTCGATATTTAAGGACATGCTTCTTGCCAGATCGCCAACAGACTTCTTGTGGTCCATTCCTCTAACAGCTCGCCAATTCCCAGTAAGAACATAACAGAACCGGCTGTATTAAAGTCACTTCTTATAATAGAAACGGTAATAGCAGTTGCATCCAGAACTTCTACTTCCAGTTTGCCCTTTAAGAGACAACGGATACCCTTAAATACATAACGGATGGCTTTTGCTGTGGTATAAACTGCTCTTAACCAGAATGGGAAACAGGTCTTTGTAACCATACGTACAGCTACATGCTTAAACAGCTTTTCCTGGTACTCTCTGTTTAATTCACGTCCGCTGTTTACCGGTACGATCTCCTCTAATTCCTCATTATCATAAGAAAAGGTCCTGACTCCTTCCAGGATCTCCACTCTGTCACCTTTATAAACAATAACTGCGTCTGCGGTTCTTTCATATACCTTCGCATTCAGTACTCCCGGAAGTGTTTCCAGATAGTACTGAAGCAGATCCGCCTGGCGCATGCTCATAACGCCTCTCTGAAATACATGGATACGGACTCTTCCGTTAATCTCATGTTTAATAGAAAATTTCATACGTATATCGCTCCCTGTAAAAGAAAGCCCGGGAAGTTTTTCTCCCCAGGCCCCGATTAGTTTTTAATTAAGCCTCAGCGGTTGCTGCTTCTTCTTCCTTGAAGGACTCTTCTGCCTGGCTCTCATCCTCGAAAACTTCTTCCTTGTTTCTCTGCTCGTTGATCTCCTTAGCTTCTGCAAGGATATCTTCTGCATTCTCCTGGATGTTGGTTGCAGTAGTCATAACGCAGTCCTTAGCACGAAGGCCAGCTGCCAGACAGTTGATGTAGAACTTCTTAGCGTCCTTGCTTCCTAAAACCTTAACACCAGCTGTACCGAACAGTACACCACTTGCGAATAAACCAATCTTCTTTACTTTACCGATATCTAACATCATATTTTTATCCTCCTTAATTTCAGGTATTTTTATAATTTATTTTTTCATTTGATACTCTAACAAATCAACCCACAGTTAGTCAATTCCAACATTTCTCAATAACTTACATTTTTTTGTCCTGTCTTTTACCTCTTCTTTACATGAATTTTATACCTTTATCCTAAAAGCAATCTCTCTTCCTACCGCTACTTTCTCCTTTTCAGTTCCAATGATCAGATCCCCCATACAGTTTTGTATGACCCGGATCCGGCTCCCTTCTGTAATACTATGTTTTTCCATCCATTCTGCTATCCTTGCGCCTGTCACCATCCATTTAACGGTACAGCTCTCTCCAGGCTTTATTTCTGTTAATGCCTGCATATATATGCCCCCTAAATCAATTAATATTGACTAACTTAAGTTATTCATAACTAATATTGTCAGTTAATTTCCTTTGTTGTACCAATATTGTATTCCCATATCAGCCGGTTAGTCAATTATAAATTACTTCTATTTTTCACAAAATAAGTGTAAAATATAAATCAGTGCATTGAAAAATACTACCCAGGAGGATATATACAAATGAAAAAACCGATCATCGGCATCCTTGGTGCCCATATGTCAAATAACGGCGGCCCGGCTCCGGTGCCTGCTGACTATGTAAATCATGCTTACTGTGCAGGTGTGGAAAATGCAGGAGGCATCCCCATTCTTCTGCCTGTTTTAAAAGATCCGGCAGATATGGATCCGGTTCTTGCCATGTGTGACGGACTTCTGATCCCAGGCGGAGTAGATGTGGATCCACGTTTTTACAGCGAAGATCCATCTCCCCTTTTAGGTTCTTTGGACTCTGCCATGGACCGTTTCTGGATTCATGCTGCAAACTATGCCTTAGAGCATAAAATGCCGGTCCTTGGCATCTGCCGTGGACTGCAGCTTGTAAACGTAGCTTTTGGTGGCAGTCTTTATCAGGATCTTTCCTATAAGAACCAGGACCATATGCTCCATTCCCAGAAACAGAACCGCGATTATCTGATCCATCAGGTTACCATGGATGCTGACAGCCATTTAGCTTCTATTTTAGGTGCAGAACCGGTGTATACCAACACCATGCATCACCAGTGCGTAAAAGAACCTGGAAAAGGTCTGAAGATTACCGCCCATACAGCTGATGGAATTCCCGAAGCAATGGAAACAGATGGCGGACAGTTTATCCTGGTGCAGTGGCATCCGGAAGAGCTTCAGGACAGCGAACCAAGAATGCGTGGCTTATTTAAAAATCTAATAGAAAAAGCCAGCAAATAAATATGGCTGCGCTGAATGCGTATTGTGAACATATAAACTAAAAGCAGCATACCTGGTCTTATGGATCTTTCCTAAGATTAACAGGTACGCTGCTTTTTTCACGTTCCATATCCAATTATACTAAAAACAGACACCATACAGGTACTGTTACCAGTGAAAGCAGTGTGGAAGACACTACGCACCGGGTAGCAAATTTCTCATCCTTTTTATATTTGGACGCTATGATCGCTGTTGTGCTGGCTGCAGGCATTGCCGCTAAAACTACAGATACACCTGTTACCAGATCATCTAAACCAGCCAGTTTGCATCCAACATACACCAGAAGGGGTATGAATACCAGACGGATAAATGCATAGTAGATAGTATCACGATCTACCAGTTCCTTCATTTTTACCCTGGATAAGATCACGCCCACCAGTGCCATTGCAAGAAATGTATTTGCACCGGCAATATTTTTTATGGTCACGTTCAGTACTTCCGGCAGCTGTATCTGTGTTACCATTAGGAAAAATCCGATAAATACAGACAGGATGCATGGATGTGTGGCTACTTTTTTAAAGAGCGTTTTCTTATCCGGTGCCTCTGTAAAATAAGTAAGACCTACAGACCACATAAAAATACGCTGTGGGATCACATAAATGGACGCATACATCATTCCCATCTGTCCGAAAATCCCTTCCGCGATAGGATTTCCCAGAATTCCCGCATTGGAACAGATGGTGGCATACTGCAGCACTTTCTTTTTGCTGTCTCCATAGTGATTATAAAGAAACATTCCAAGAACAGAGCTTCCTGTCTGTATTACGATCCCCGCAATAGCAATGGTCATACAGGCAATCAGGATCTGGTGGTTAAACTCGATCTGAAAGGATTTGATAATACTTCCGGGAAGAGTAACATAGATCACCAGATCAGTCAGCAGATTTTTGCCTGTGCCATCTGCCAGTCCCTTCTTCCCGAAAATATACCCGATGAGCAAAAGCAGAAACAGCATTCCCTGTGTCTGAAATAAGCCGGAAAAACTCATAAGAACTACCTCAACTTTTATCTTTTGTCTGCTGGCTTTCAGCCAGTCCGGCTTTTATTCTAGCACACTCTTTATCTGTAAAACAAGTACCTATCTGTATCAGTTCGTTTATATACTGTTTCGGCTGTATTTATCTTTTTGTATTAAAAGCGCCAAAGCCTGGGAACTGTGCAGCTGCACCCAATTCTTCCTCAATACGAAGCAGCTGATTGTACTTGGCAACTCTCTCGCTTCTGCTTGGAGCACCGGTCTTGATCTGGCAGGTATTTAACGCAACAGCCAGGTCTGCAATGGTGGTATCCTCAGTTTCACCGGAACGATGGGATGCGATTGCTGTATAGCCAGCCTTATGAGCCATCTTAATAGCCTCTAAAGTCTCGGAAACGCTGCCGATCTGGTTTAACTTGATCAGAATGGAGTTGCCGCAGCCAAGGCTGATGCCCTTGGACAGACGCTCTGTATTGGTTACAAACAGGTCATCACCAACTAACTGAACCTTGTCGCCCAGTTCCTTGGTCATTAACTGCCAGCCTTCCCAGTCTTCCTCATCCAGACCATCCTCGATGGAGTAGATCGGGTATTTCTCACACAGATCTTTCCAGTGTGCGATCAGTTCTTTGGAAGTAAACTTCTTTCCGCACTTAGGAGGATGTACTCGCCCTTTACACTGCCCTTCCACTCACTGGAAGCTGCATCCATTGCCAGTACGAAGTCTTTTCCCGGCTCGTAACCTGCACGTTTTACTGCCTCTAAGATGCACTGGATGGCTTCTTCATCACTTCCAAGGTCTGGTGCAAAACCGCCCTCATCACCAACAGAAGTTGCCAGTTTTCTCTCCTTTAATAAGGCAGCTAATGCATGGAATACTTCTGCACACCAGCGCAGTCCTTCTTTGAAACTTGGAGCGCCTGCCGGCATGATCATAAATTCCTGCACATCTACGGTATTTGCTGCATGAGCGCCGCCGTTTAAGATGTTCATCATAGGAAGTGGAAGTCTGTTTCCGTTTGCTCCGCCAAGGAAACGGTACAGCGGGATCTGCAGTGCATTTGCTGCTGCTCTTGCACTTGCGATAGATACAGCTAAAATAGCGTTTGCGCCTAAATTTGATTTATCTTTTGTTCCGTCTGCCTGGATCATAGCACGGTCTACTGCATAAACATCAGAAGGATCCATTCCCTTTAATACCTGTGAAATAACGGTATTTACATTCTCAACTGCCTTTAAAACACCTTTTCCGCCAAAACGGCTCTTGTCACCGTCACGCAGCTCCAGTGCTTCAAACTCACCTGTAGATGCGCCGCTTGGTGCGGTTCCTCTGCCTACCGTTCCGTCTGTAAGATAAACTTCTGCCTCTACAGTAGGATTACCTCTTGAATCAATGATCTCTCTTCCGATTACTTTTTCGATTTCCAAATGCTTCATAATTTTGTCCTTTCTGGCAACGGAGTTTTCCCCCGGCAGGTCATACCGGGGGACTTGGCATGATCATTTCACATTAGTTAGTCTTTTCTAACCGTTAATATTTTAGCATAGTTGGGTGGCAAACGCAATGTGGCTTATAAGGAAGTTTTTTCAAGTAGAAGTGAGGCCGCGCCTGACGGGCGCAGATGGGCAAAGCCTGGGGAGCCGAGCGAGAACCAGGGTAGTCCCCAAGAGGCTGAAGTGGCCATGCGCATTTACATACAAAAACAGGGCCTCCTATTTATAGAATGCCCTGCTTTTTTGAATTTATTCTATTTTACCTTTCCCAACAGAGGAGTTGTCTCTTACTCACCCAGACTATAATTTCCATTTCCCTCAGCTACAATACAGCTGTTGAAAAATTCGGTTGCTGCCTTGATAAGATAGCAGGTATCTTTCACGCCTGCCGTCTCATAAGGAGAATGCATTGCAAACTGAGGAAGTCCAATGTCTACGGTATTTAAGGAAACATGGGCATTGGAGATATTTCCCAATGTGGAACCGCCTGCAATGTCAGAACGGTTGGTGAAGGTCTGTACCGGAACCTGTACTTTCTTGCATAATGCTTTGAAAACAGCTGCGGATACAGCATCGGTGGTGTACTTCTGGTTTGCGTTGTATTTAATTACAATACCTTCGTTAATAGCCGGACGGTTGGTTGGGTCTGCTACATCTGCGTGGTTTGGATGTACTGCATGAGCGTTGTCTGCAGAGATCATAAAGCTGGAAGCAACTGCCATAAGATACTGCTCTCTGGTACGTCCTAAACTGTCGTTGATCCGCTCTAAAACATCCTTTAAGAAAGTAGAGTCTGCGCCCTGCTTGGTACCGCTTCCTACTTCTTCGTTGTCAAAGATAGCTGCTACAGAAATACTGGAGCTGTTTTCTCCTTCGATCACTGCTTTTACGGAAGAGAAGGCACACTGAAGGTCATCCAGTCTTCCACAGGAAAGGAAGGTCTCATCTGCGCCCCAGATAGTTCCTGGCTGACGGTTGTATAAGAACAGATCATGTCCTAAAATATCCTCTTCTTTTACACCTGCAGCTTCTGCGATCAGAGACATGAAGGTTCCCTTTGCTTCCAGACTGCCAAATACAGGAAGCATATCCTTCTGTGCATTGTAAGCATAGCCGTCATTTACCTGACGGTTCATATGGATGGCCAGATTTGGGATCATCACCAGATCACGGTCTACATTTACCAGCTTGGATACCAGACGGCTTCCCTCAGAAACTACCAGTCTTCCGGCAATGGATAATGGTCTGTCAAACCATGGTGCGCAGATCATGCCGCCGTATTTTTCTACATTTAACTTGATGCAGTGAGCTGCTTCCATCTCCGGATTTTCCTTGATCTTAAAGGTTGGGGAATCGCTGTGGCTTGCTATGATCTGAAAGCCCTTAAAATCTTTTCCCGGTACCTTAAATGCGATCACAGAAGACTGATTGCGGGTCACAAAATAACGGCCGCCAGCTCAAGTTTCCAACTTTCTTCCTCTTTCACCTCTGTAAAACCGGCTGCTGTAAGCATATCTACTACATTTTTCACTGCATGGAAGCAGGAAGGGCTGTTCTGTAAAAATGTAAGCAGTTCCTTTGCTGTTTCGTTGTAGTTTTCTCTTGTTAATTCCATAATGATAAATAACTTCTCCTTATAATACTATCATATTTCCTAAATATCGCGTTTAGAAACCACGCCTGCAAAAGCAGACGGATATTTATTCTGCTTACTTTTCTTTCATATATGCTACTGCCTTAGAAAGTCCCATACTGTTGGACCCTTAAACAGCAGGCAGTCCCCGAAAGCTACATGGTCATCCAACCATTGTTCCAGTTCTTCCAGGCTTTTTACTTCTGTCAGAGGAATATCTCCACCGGCTGCCTTTAAACCGGCACCGATCTCTTTTGCCAGTTCACCATATAAAACTACCTGATCTGCAGGATGCTCTTTTAAGAAAGCACCTACCTCCTGATGGAATTTTACAGTATCCGGTCCTAATTCCTTCATATCTGCAAGAACAGCGATCCGCTTTCCTTCACATGGCAAAGAGCCAAGTACTTCGATCCCCGCTTTCATGGAAACCGGGCTTGCGTTATAACTGTCATCGATCACAGTGACACCATTCAGATGTACGATCTGCTGACGTCCCTTAAAGCCTTCAAAACGGCACAGCGGTTCTGCTGCCATTTCCATGGAAATACCGTATTCTCCTGCTACTGCCAGAGCTGCCAGGGCATTCTGTACCATATGAACACCCATGACCTGAAGACGCAGCTGTACTTTTTCATCTCCATGAACTGCTGTAAATACAGGATAACCTTCTTCTAAGTGCAGGTCTTCGCCTCTGTAATCGCAGCCTTCAGAAAGTCCGTACAGAACCTTTTTTCTGCCGCCTTCCGGAACTACATCTCTAAGAAGGGGATCATCTCCATTTAAGAACAGAGTTCCCTTTTCAGACATTCCATCCTGGATATGCAGTTTCTCTTTTAAAATATTTTCCTGAGAGCCTAACTGTTCAATATGGCTACTCCAATATTGGTCATAACCGCACAGTTTACCTGGCTACATTTGCAATACGGGTCATTTCTCCCGGCTCACTCATTCCCAGCTCGATCACGCCGATCTCTGCATTTTCCGGAATTTCCGCAACAGTAATAGGAACACCTACCTGGCTGTTGCTGTTTCCAGGTGTTTTGTATACAAGGAAACCTGCACTTAAAGCAGCCGCTACCATTTCACGGGTCGTTGTCTTTCCTACGCTTCCGGTAATGCCAACTAACGGGATCGGATTGTTTCTTCTGCAATAAGCTCCAAAATCCTGAAGTGCTTTTCTGGTATCAGGAACGCAGATCCAGGCAGCTGCCTTTGCAGCTGTCTCTTTTTCTTTGTCACCTTTACACTGGGTAAGAATGGCTTCCTGTACTTCCTCTTCGGTTTTATGACGGCTGGTAAATACAACGGTTGCGCCATTTCCGATGGCCATGCAGATATAATCATGTCCGTCTGCCCGCTCGCCGATAATAGGGACAAACAGGTCATTTCCTGCCATTTTTCTGGAATCCAGGCTGATATGCTCTGCTACCGGCTCATTTCCCTCATGGGCCAGAACGCTCCTGCTGCCTGCGCAAGAGCCTCTGCTGTTATCTTTTTCATCTTTATGCCTTCTCTCCCAGTTCTTTTACTGTTTCTTCGATCACTTCACGGTCCAGGAAATGATGGCGGACACCATTGATCTCCTGATAATCCTCATGTCCCTTTCCAATGACAGCTACCATATCTCCCGGCTGTGCATGAAGGATGCTATAGCGGATGGCTTCCCTGCGGTCCGGGATCTCAATAAACTTTCCGCCTGTCTTTTCAATGCTTCCGCGGATATCCGCAATGATATCTTCTACTTTCTCATAGCGGGAGTTATCTGCTGTAATGATACTCAGATCTGCCATCTTTCCGCCGATCTCTCCCATGGAATAACGGCGTCCTTAGAACGGTTTCCACCGCAGCCGAACACACATACCAGACGTTTTGGCTTATAATCCCGGAGTGTGGATAACAGGCTTTCCATGCTCACTGCATTATGGGCGTAATCCACAAGGACCGTACATCTTTCGCTGGTATAGACGATCTCCATACGTCCATTTACACGGATATTTTCTAAGGCATGGCTGATCCGCGCCTGATCCAGTCCCAAAAAGCTGCATACACTGACAGCAGCCAGGCATTTACCACATTAAAGAGACCTGGGATACCCAGTCTTACTTCCATATCATATTTACCGGAAATGTGGAACTCTGTTCCCACAAAATCAGGCTGGGATACATAGCGGATATCAGATGCCACAAAATCAGCCTCTTTGCTTTCTTCACTGTAAGTATAAAGTTCACAGTTTGCTGCCTTTATGATCTGCGGTGCATGTTCATCATCTTTATTTACAAGACCAATACCGCACATATTTAACAGTCTGGTCTTATAGTACAGATATTCCTCAAAATCAGCATGTTCTCCCGGTCCAATATGATCCGGGGAAATATTGGTAAAGATGGCATAGTTAAAATACAGCCATCTGTACGGTGCATTTTAATACCCTGTGAGGATACTTCCATCACTGCATACTCACAGCCGGCTTCTACCATCTGCGCAAATGCCTGGTGCAGTTCATAAGACTCCGGAGTGGTATTTAAGGTAGGAGTCACCACATACCCGATCACAGTACCGGTGGTTCCGATCATACCCACTTTCTTTCCTGCAGCCAGTAAAATAGCACGGATCATATGGGTAGTGGTGGTCTTTCCCTTGGTTCCTGTTACACCGATCATTACCAGCTTTTTAGCCGGATGGTCAAAACGGGCAGCTGATAAAAGAGCCAGGGCATGACGGCCTTCTTCTACCATGACCACTGTTACCTGTTTTAATTCATCCTCAGAGAGGCCGCTGTTTTTCAGCTCTTCTTCCACCGGTCTTTCTGTTACCAGGACACGCACACCTGCTTTTAACACCTGGGGAATGAAACTGTGTCCATCCACCCGGATCCCTTTCATTGCTACAAATACCTTTCCAGGCGCTGCTTTTCTGGAATCATAGATCACATCTTCTGTTTCTACATCTACGCTTCCCTGAAGCAGCGTATAGTCAAGTTCTTTCAGCCAATCACGAAAAATCATGTTTTAAACCTCTTGTTTCTGCTATATTTGCCGGTGATCCCCCAAAAAGGGGGATCCACTTTTAGAACAGGCCGGTGATCTTTCCGTTTACCACATCAATGCCTTCTGCAGCCGGTTTTTTAGGAAGTCCCGGCATAGTCATGATGGAACCGGTAAGAACCACTACAAAGCCAGCTCCGGCACAGACATAGGCATCTCTTACATTAATAGTAAAGCCAGCCGGTCTTCCAAGCTTTGTCTGATCATCAGACAGGGAATACTGGGTCTTTGCCATACATACAGGCAGATTGCCAAAGCCCATTTCTTCAATGCGCTTTAATGCCTTGGAAGCTGCCGGTGCATAAGATACGCCATCTGCTCCGTAGATCTCAGAAGCAATGGTTCCGATCTTATCTTTTAATGGCATCTCATCTGTATAAAGTGGCTTAAAGTCACCTCTCTTATTTTCCAGGGTATTTAATACCTTCTCAGCTAATGCCATGCCGCCTTCGCCGCCCTTTGCCCAGACTTCTGCCAAGCAAATTCACAGCCTCTGTCCTCGCAGAAGCGCTTGATATAAGCATACTCAGCTTCTGTATCGGTTATGAAAGAATTTAGGGTAACAACTACCGGAACACCAAATTTCTGGATATTTTCAATGTGCTTTTCAAGGTTTACAATACCTCTCTTTAATGCATCCAGATTTTCTTCGGAAAGCTGGTCTTTTGGAACACCGCCATTATATTTTAATGCTCTTACGGTTGCTACTAATACAACTGCATCTGGATGGATGCCTGCTTTGCGGCACTTGATATCCATAAATTTCTCTGCACCCAGGTCAGCACCGAAACCAGCCTCTGTAACAACGATATCGCAAAGTTTTAACGCTGTCTTTGTAGCACGTACACTGTTACAGCCATGAGCGATATTTGCAAATGGTCCGCCGTGTACTAAAGCACCTGTATGCTCTAAGGTCTGGATCATATTTGGCTTTAAAGCATCCTTTAACAGAGCTGCCATAGAACCAACTGCGTGAAGATCTGCTGCAGTTACAGGCTCTCCTGCAAAGTTGTAGGCAACGATGATCTTGCCGAGACGGTCTTTTAAGTCTTCCATATCATTTGCAAGACAGAGGATGGCCATGATCTCAGATGCAACAGTGATAACAAAATGGTCTTCACGTACCATACCGTCAGCCTTTGCGCCAAGACCTACTACTACATTTCTTAAAACGCGGTCATTCATATCCAGGCAGCGTTTCCAGAGAATCTGTCTTGGATCAATGCCAAGTGCATTTCCCTGCTGGATGTGATTGTCAAGAAGAGCTGCCAGCAGATTGTTTGCAGATGTGATCGCATGGAAGTCACCTGTAAAATGAAGGTTCAGATCTTCCATAGGAAGTACCTGTGCGTAGCCGCCGCCTGCTGCTCCGCCTTTGATGCCAAAGCACGGTCCAAGGGATGGTTCTCTTAAGCGATGATGGCATTTTTGCCCATCTTGCCAAGAGCTTCTCCCAGACCTACAGTAATCGTAGTCTTTCCCTCACCAGCCGGTGTAGGATTGATGGCTGTTACCAGGACCAGCTTGCCGTCCGGACGTCCTTTTACTTTCTCCCAGAGTTCATCTGAAAGTTTTGCTTTATATTTTCCATAAAGCTCCAGATCATCCTCTCCAATACCATAAGATGCTGCTACTTCCTTAATTGGCTGCATTACCGCTTCCTGTGCGATCTCAATATCTGTTTTCATAGGTACTTCCTCCTTGATGAATAATGATATGATAATGATATTATCTGCCCTGTTCAAGCAGTTCTTCAAACTGCTCCGGCTCATTAATACTTTTCTCGGCTTGGTTCCTTCTTCTTCGCCTACAACTCCGGCTTCTGCCAGCTGGTCCATAATACGGGCCGCCCGGTTAAAAACCGATCTTAAAGAC
>ENA-OQIG01000714-OQIG01000714.1-human-gut-metagenome-genome-assembly--contig:-NODE-714-length-17722-cov-4.426314_pt1 | contig 17722 bp, 22 predicted proteins | sample MGYA00242576_ERZ504741 | MGnify/ENA primary metagenome ERZ504741 (study PRJEB26092, sample SAMD00036436) | human gut metagenome | host: Homo sapiens | study: EMG produced TPA metagenomics assembly of... | reverse complement strand
AACCACTGCGTAATTGCAATTGTAAGATTTGTATTTGGAATAGGTGTTGGAATATTAATTAATGTTCCGATGATAATAAACAGTGCAGCCCCAATCCCTGTAGCCACAACAGTCTTGATTGAATTATTTTTCATGACTTATTCTCCTCTATAATAAACTTATCTATTTTTCTAAGTATAATGCTTTAGAAACCTTACTTTAACGCCGTTTTATTTTACCACAAATAAAGGACATTTTAAAGACGCTTATTTATTTGAACTAGCCATAAAAAGGCTTTATATAAAAAATAGCTGAGCTTTCGCCCAGCTATCTAGTCTTAATTAACTTTTTTCTTTTTACCCCAAACAGATTTTTCAGCAACTGCTGTAAAGAGAACATCTGTTGAAGAGTTTAGGGCTGTTTCACAAGAGTCTTGAACAACCCCAACAATAAATCCAACACCAACCACTTGCATAGCAAGATCATTTGAAATACCAAATAAGCTACATGCAACAGGAACCAAAAGAAGTGATCCTCCAGTAACTCCTGATGCTCCACAAGCAGACACAGCGGATAAAACACTTAGCAAGAAAGCTGTTGGAAAATCGACGTGAATGCCTAGCGTATTAACCGCAGCAAGTGTCAAAACATTAATTGTGATGGCAGCACCACCCATATTGATAGTAGCACCAAGTGGATAGATACCTTGTAAGTATCTTTGTTCAAGCCTAACTCTTCACAAAGTTTCATATTAACGGGAATGTTAGCTGCAGAACTACGTGTGAAGAAGGCTGTCAATCCAGAATCTTTCAAGCAACGGAAAACCAATGGATATGGATTTTTGCGCATGAAGAGAAAAGCAATAAATGGATTAATAACTAAAGCTACAAAAAGCATTGTTCCCACAAGAGCTAAAATCAAGAAACCATAGTTTGCTAAAATCTTAACCCCGTTATCTGAAATTGTTTTAAAGACAAGGCCTAAAATACCAAATGGTGCTAAATTAATAATCCAACGAACCACTTGTGACGTAACATCAGCGATAGTTTGTAAAAGCTCTTTCGTTTCTTTATTTGAATTTCTAAAAGCAAGACCAAAAATAACAGCCCAAGTCAATACACCGATATAGTTAGCTGTTCCCAATGCATTAATTGGGTTATCAACCATTTGTAGTAGAAGACTGTGGAAAACCTGCCCAACTCCTTCAGGAGATGACAGTTTTGGTTGCGTGGCAGTATTCAAGGTCAAAGTGATTGGGAAAAAGTAGTTCACCACAACTGCTACTAGGGCAGCTGCTAAGGTCCCAACAAGATAAAGTCCAATAATCGTTGACATATTGGTCTTTTGTCCCTTTTCATTTTGTGACAATGCGCTAGCAACCAAAACAAAGACAAGTAATGCGCTACCGCTTTAAGCCCACCAACGAACAAATCACCTAGGATACCAATAGCTGAAACCTTAGGAAGAGTCATTCCTAAAATAAATCCAAGAATAACACCAATGATGATTCGTTTGATGAGACTAGTTCTATTCCAAACATTAATAAATCGTTTCATGGTAGCTCCTCAAAAAAATATTAACGGTTTTAATCATAATATAAAACAAGTGCTTCGTCAAACGAATTATGGCAGTTTTTATGCCATGACAGCACTTTTATTGCGGATTTTTTCAATTTTTTGAAAATTTTGTGATTATTTCTAACATGGCTCCTCCTTGATATAACAACGAATGTCAGCTTTTTAGCAAAAAAATAGCGATTTTCTTCTATTGACGTTAGAAATGGAGTTCGATATAATAAGCTGCACATTATTTTGCTTAATGAGAGAGTTTAACTAAGCAAAATATTATCTTATTTGTTTATTAGGAGGACATTGATGAAACCTGTCAAAAATATCTATATTATCATCGGTTTCATGTTATTTGCTTTATTCTTTGGGGCAGGTAATCTGATTTATCCAGCCTTTTTAGGAATATATTCCGGAAGTAACCTTGCGTTAGCCATTCTTGGTTTCTGTTTAACTGGTGTGACACTACCACTTTTAGGGGTCGTCGCAGTAGCCTACTCAGGTGCGAGTGATATTGAAGATTTTGCACGTCCAGTTTCTCGCCACTATGCTTTGCTATTTTCAATCGCACTTTATCTATCAATCGGACCATTCTTTGCCATTCCAAGAACGGGTGCTACTTCATTTTCAATCGGTATTGAACCTATCTTTGGTGACAATCTGATTGCTAAAGTAATCTACGGTTTGGTCTTCTTTGGGATTTCTTATTTCCTAGCAATTAAACCAAATAAAATCGCTGACCGTATCGGGAAATACCTAACACCTGCTCTTTTGATTATCATTGCTATCTTGGTTGTAGCCTCATTTGTAAAACCGGCTGGTGATATTGGAACAGCTTATAACGCTGCCAGTGATATCAGTAACGCTTTTAAAGATGTTCCATTCGTTGCTGGACTTATCCAAGGTTACGGAACAATGGATGCCCTTGCTTCACTAGCCTTTGCCATCATCGTTATCGACGCTAGCAAATCACACGGAGCAAAAGGAAAAGCTGAAGTTGCTACACTTACTTTCAAATCAGGACTAATCGCTACTGTACTACTTGCTCTTATTTATATCTTTGTGGCTCGTATTGGTGCTTCATCACAAAATCTCTTTGATTTTTCTAACGGACACTTCATGTTTAAAGGTGAAGCAATCGATGGAGGTAACATCTTAGGCCAAGCTGCTCACTTCTATCTTGGAAGTATCGGGCAAATCATTCTTGCTGCGGCTATTTTCCTTGCTTGCCTAACAACGGCAACTGGATTGATTACTGCCTGTGCAGAGTATTTCCACAAATTGCAACCAAAAGTTTCTCACGTTACTTGGGCAACTGTCTTCACTTTGATTGCATTATTCTTCTACTTTGGCGGTCTTTCTGAATTGATTAAGTGGTCACTTCCAGTACTCTACTTGCTTTACCCATTAACAGTCGTTATTATCTTCTTGTCCTTGCTATCAAAATTCTTCAAGAAAGATCGCATCGTTTACCAAATTACAATTGGTTTTGCAGCTATCCCAGCTCTTTATGATGCCCTTTCAACACTTGCAAAAATGACTGGACTTTTCAGCCTACCAGCAAGTCTTGTTAATTTCTTCAATGGATTCGTGCCACTCGGACAATTCTCACTTGAATGGGTTAGCTTTGCCATCGTTGGATTCATTATTGGATTCATCTTACACAAAACTAAAAAAGCTTAAATCATAAAAACCAACCTTCTTAGTAAGGTTGGTTTTTTTGTGATTATTTTCCAAGTAACTAATACGTTCCTGAATGTGTTTGGTATTTTCAATCTCATCAACAAAGCCAATAGCATAATCCGCATAGCTAATAGCACTTCACCTTTATCATTAAAGGTAAATTCTTCACCCGCAAGAATATAGTTCCCTGTACGTTTACCATCTGCGTGGAGCTCATTTAACAAAGAAACCTGAGGAACTAATACTTTGGGATATCTTCCAAGCTGTTGAAGATAAGAATAAACCGATTTTCAAAGCTAGTGATGACACGAACCCAAACTGTCTTGTTGGTCGTATGGTTAATTCAGTCTTACAACCACACATTAACAAAATTCAGGAAACTTTCCAAGCATCCCTAAAAGCCGTTAACTTGGCTAGCCTAATTGAGGATATGGACCAGCAATTAGAAAAACTAGATTTCAAAAACCTCCCTGAAAAACCTTAAAAAGTTAATCTAAAAAGAGACTCATAAATGTGAGCCTCTTTTTAGATTTATTTATGACTAAGTTTTTTGGTTAAGAAATCACCGACAAATTGGATAATAAAGACAAGAACTAAGATACATAGTGTCGCGATAATTGTGACATCCGCTGCTGAACGGTTGTATCCATAGTAAATAGCAATATAACCAAGACCACCAGCACCGATGGCACCAGCCATCGCTGTTTCACCAATAAGTGAGATAAGAGTCACTGTTGAGACACGAATCAATTCTGGCAAACCTTCGCTAAGGTAAATCTTGATGATATCCCAAAGTGTCGCACCAGAAGCTTGTGCTGCTTCGATAACTCCCTTGTCCATTTCAGAAAAGACTACTTGAACTTGGCGAGCATAAAAGGCAAATGTCGCCGCAGATAGTGGAATCAAAGCCGCTGTTTTACCAAGGTTAGTTCCAACAAGAGCGTAAGTGAAACCTTTTAAAATCGCAAGCAAGATAATAAATGGAATGGCACGCACAATTGACGTGAAAATATCCAAAACTTTAAAACCAAAACGATTGCTCAAAACGCCATTTGGTCCTGTTAGAACCAAAAATAAGCCCATAACAAGTCCTAAAAGACCACCAATAACAAAAGACCAACCTGTCATGTAAATAGTCGCTGAAAAGGCATCTGACCAAGAATTTGTCCCTTCCCAGCCAATGCGGTAAACATCAGGCATATTTGTAGAAATCCATTCAATCATTTAGGCACCTCGTTTCAATACTGTTAATTCAATTCCAGCAGCAACAATAGCTTCTTGCGCACCCGCAAGTGCAAAGGCTTCACCAGATAAGACAACAATCATCTCACCAACTGGTGTATCATCCAAGATTTCAATATTTCCGTAAAGAATATTAGCTGTAACTTCGAATTGTTTGTAGATTTGGTTAAGAATTGGTTCATCAGTTGATGTTCCAGCGTACTTCAATTGAACAAGCAAATCATCTTTTGGCAGATTTTGTACAATAGCTTGTTTTTCAATTTTAACCAAGGCATCTTCAATACCAGTTGCTGTTTTAATAAATTCTTGTGTTAATGGTTCTTTAGGATTTGAGAAGATGTCTAGAACTGATCCTTCTTCAATCAAGCGACCATTTTGCATGACAGCGACACGGTGGCAGATGTCTTTTACAATTTGCATTTCGTGAGTAATCATAACCACTGTCAAACCAAGTTTTTGGTTCAATTCTTGCAATAGCGCCAAAATTTGTTTGGTTGTTTTTGGGTCAAGAGCTGATGTTGATTCATCAGAAATCAAAATTTCTGGGTCATTAGCAAGCGCACGCGCAATCGCCACACGTTGTTTTTGACCCCCTGATAATTGTGATGGATAGTTTTCAGCTCGATCGGCTAAGCTACCAATTCCAACAACTCAGCAACTTTTTGATCTTTTTCTTCTTTGCTTAATTTTGAATGACGAAGAGCAAATGCCACATTTTGGCGCGCTGTTTTTTGTGCCATCAAATTAAAGTGTTGGAAAATCATCCCAATTTTTTGACGTTTTTGACGAAGGGCAACTCCTTTTAATTGAACTTTTCCATCTGAAAATGTCACATCATCACCAATTGTGATTTTTCCTGCTGTTGGGGCTTGTAACAAATTAATCGTACGTACCAAAGTTGATTTTCCGGCACCAGAATACCCAACAATTCCATAAATATCGCCTTTATTAATCACAATTGAAACGTCTTTTACCGCTTCAATCACACGTTTTTTCTGGCGAAAAGTAATATCGATATGCTCTAAATTAATAATCGGTTTTATCATAACCCTTACTCAACTCCTCAAGATTTACTCACTTATTGTCTTATCAATTCTATCATTTTAAAACAATTTTCAAAACTTTCCAACATCATATTCTCCCATATTCTGTTGTTTTTTAAAAATAGAGAATGGCGTGTTTCACACACGCCAGCTCTAAATCTTCAATAAAATCCTTTAGTCTTCAGAAGAAACTTTTGTACCCTTCCATGCTGGGATATCAACGTTATTTGAAGCATCTTGGATGACTTTACCAACTTCGTCAGTTTGGTAAACTGAAATCAAAGTCTTGATAGCTTTAGCTTTATCAGATTTCTTCCAATCTTTTTGAGCAGCAATGACGTTAACCCATTGGTCTGAGTTTTTATCAACTGCTTCTTTGTAAAGTGTTGTTTTGTAATCAACTTTTGCTGCTTGAGCGTAAGAGTTGTTAACGATAGCGGCATCTACTGATGACAATGTAGAAGCTGTTTGTGCCGCATCAACTTCTTTGATGTCCAAATCTTTAGGATTTGATGAAATGTTTTTGATTGTTGCTAATTCATCACCATTAACATCCAATTTAATCAAACCTGCTGATTGAAGAAGGTAGAGGGCACGACTTTCGTTTGAAGCATCATTTGGAACTGAGATAGTTGCTTTGTTAGGAATGTCTTTAACATCAGTGTATTTAGCTTTACCATTTTCTGTACCTGAGAAGATACGGATTGGACTAAGATATGTGTCAGCTACTTCTACCAAAGTTCCTTTATTTTCAGAATTCCAGTTGTTCAAGAAATATTTGTGTTGGAAGGCATTGACATCAACTTCACCATTTTGAAGTGCTTCGTTTGGTTGGTTATAATCAGTGAATTCAACCAATTCGATTTCCACGCCTTTGTCTTTAGCCAATTCTTTGACTTTATCCCAAACTGGTTCAGTTGCATCATCCAAAGTCATGATACCAACTTTAAGTTTTGAATCATTTGAAGCTGATTTTGAACCACCACACGCTGCCAATAAAAGTGTTGAGACAAGAGCTACACTAGCCAATCCAAGTAATTTTTTTAATTTCATATCTATTTCCTCTCTCCTTTAACTCGTGATTTCATTCTAACCTAATTAGTTATAGGTTTCAAATTGTTAAAATCAAGGGTTAGTTATAGTTTTAAACTATAACTAAATTATTTTTCTGATGGAACCGTCAAGTCTTTCGCGCTTGGAACATAATCTCCACCGAGATATTTTTGTGCCAAATCCGACAAAGTACCATCTTTTTGCAAGACTTTCAAACGTTTATTAACAAAGCTTTGCAAATCTTTTTGATCTTGTCCAAGAATGAAATAAATGAATGGTTGTTCATCAGATTTCAACTCGATAGTTTTCAAATTATTCAATTTTTGATTTTTAATAATGGTATTTACCGTAGGAGCATCAAAATCTTGAAATCAAACTTATCGTCATTCAGATTTGTCAAAACTTGAGTAATATTTTCGTTAGTGTAGTTGAGGTCAACAGGTTTGCTGCTATTTTCAGCGTTAAATTTTTCAAGCTGTGCTGCTGTTGTTGTTCCTTGAACCACTTGCGTTGAATGTCCTGCAATGTCATCGTATGAAGCAATATCTGAGTCTTTTGGCACTACCAAACTGATGGTGTTGACCCGATTGGATAAGAATAAAGGTATTTTGCTGAACGTTCTTTGGTATAACTGATATTGTTGCCGCCAAGCTGATATTTCCCAGAATCAAGTCCTGTGAAAATAGATGACCACTCTGTCTTCTTGAAAGTCACTTTGTACTTATCAGAATCTTTGAAGACAGCTTTCGCCACCTCGATATCATAACCAGTTAGTTTACCGGATTCTTCGTAAGAGAAAGGTGCTGTTGTTCCAACTGTCGCAAAAGTCAGCTCTTTCTTATCAGATGATGCATCTGATGATGGCTTTGATGAGCAAGCTGCAAGAAGCATTGCTGAGACGAGAGCTAGTCCTGTTATTCCTAGCATTTTTTTCATAATCGTCATATCGTTTCCTACCTTCTTTAAGAGTTGCTTACATCTTAACATCCAAGCGACTTCTTAACAAATACTTAAATTCTATCACCGCGATAAAGAAATCTTATCACCCTGCTAGTCTTTTCCCTTTGCAAAATAATCTAGCAAATAAAGAGCATTCTCCACAAAATAATTAACAGCCGTTGGTAATGCCTCATCTTTAACCGTAAAAGTATCATGATGAAGGTCAGCAGCATCCTCATCGCCGTTACTTCCAATCAAGGCAAAAACCCCTGGAATTTTCTCCTGATAAGCTGCAAAATCCTCACCAATTGTCAAAGGTTCAACCGTTACAACTTCAGCAAATGTTTTTGAATGCTCAAAAATAAGAGGTGTCAAAACCTCATCATTAAAGGTCACTGTCGGTGTTTTTCCCCATTCAATCGTAACATTGGCATTGAATTGGTCAGCAGTATTTTCCACAATCTTAGTAAAAGATTTTCTCAAATGCTGGCGCGTTTCTGGTGAGAATGAGCGCATTGTCCCTTCAAAATAACCTGATTCAGGCATGATATTCCAAGCACTCCCTACATCAATGTGAGTCACAGACAAAACAGCAGACTCAAATGGAGAAACTGTACGACTGATAATGGCTTGCAAATTATTGACAATGGTCGTAATAGCTAAGACCGCATCTGTCCCAAAATCAGGACGCGCCGCATGCCCACTTACCCCACTAATTGTCACTTTGAACTTATCCACCGCTGCCATGATAGCCTTTGAGCGCAGCCCAATTTGCCCAAGCTTAAGGTGGGGATAATTATGATAACCAATAATAGCTGACACGTCTTTTAGCCCACCTGCTTCAATCACCTGATAAGCGCCTACAGATACTTCTTCTGCTGGCTGAAAAATCAAACGAATCGTGCCCTTTAATTGCGCCTCTTTTTCCTTTAGAAGCTCTGCAGCACCAAGAAGGCTAGTTTGGTGGAAATCATGTCCACAAGCGTGCATAGCGCCGTTTTGGCTGGCATAATCAAAGGCATTCTTCTCTTTGATAGGAAGAGCATCAATATCCGCACGAAGAGCAATAACAGGCTCTCCTTGACCAATCTCCGCAATAAATCCCGTCGGCAAATCCGTCTCAAGAATGTGAATGCCTAACTTTGAAATATATTCCTTCAAAAAAGCAGTCGTCTCAAATTCATTCTCCGAGATTTCTGGATGTGCATGAATTCTACGTCGAACCGCGGCTAATTTAGCATAAAAATCTGATATCATTTTGACTTCATCCCCTACAAACTATTGACCACATAAGAGAAAATCTTCTGGCTTTCTACTTTTTCTAACAGTAATTCTGGATGCCATTGGAAACCTAAAATGGGCGTTCCATCCTTACTTTCATAAGCTTCAATTGTGCCGTCACGTGGGTCACGCGCTGTTGCAACCAAACTTGGTGCCAACTCTTTCACACTTTGTTGGTGGAAAGAATTAACCCAAGTACCATTAGCAACTAGCTACTAACGCGGCTGTTAGGCAAAATTTCTACTTCTTGTGATGTCCCTGAAAACTCTTTTTGCCAGTGGTGTTCAACCTTTTGGTTCAAGGTTCCACCCAAAGCAACGTTAAGCAACTGCATACCACGGCAAACTGCAAAAATTGGTTTCTTTTGCTTCAAAGCCTCTTTAATCAAAGCTAGCTCAAATTTATCACGTTCCAAGCTATAATCATCACTGTCAATTGATTTTCTTTCACCATAAAATTCAGGAGTTACGTTTTGACCGCCTGATAGGATTAATTTATCAATCATGTCGATGTAATCTTTAGCCAAGTCTGGACTAGCAACAGGAATAACAATCGGAAGTCCCCCAGCTTCCTTGACCCCGTCAGATAAACTTCTTGATACCACATCATATGGCAAACCAGAGCGTGCTGGAAGTTCTTTGATATTTCCCGAAATGCCAACGACAACTTTCTCCATAGGAAGACCTCACTTTCAGTATAATTAAGCTATATTGTAAAACAAATGCGATTTGATTACCAATAGTTATTTTTTATCAGAGAGATAGGCTTTAGCTATAACCAAAAAAGACACCCAGCCTTTCGACTGAATGTCTCTTTCTTTTATACTATCAGATTAGAAATCAGATACGTTGTGGTAAACTTTTTGAACGTCTTCGTCATCTTCAAGAGTGTCAATAAGTTTTTCAAATATTTCAAGGTCTTCACCTTCAAGAGTTACTTCTGATTGAGGAATCATTTCAAGTTCAGTAACTTTGAATTCTTCGATGCCGTTAGCACGCAAAGCTTCGATACCTTTGTGAAGGTCAGTTGGAGCTGTGTAGACAGTTACTACACCATCTTCTGCTTCAACATCTTCAACATCAACATCAGCTTCTAGCAATTGTTCAAAAACTCTGTCTGCATCGTCACCATCAAAGACAATAACACCTTTTTTGTCGAACATGTAAGAAACTGAACCAGATGCTCCCATATTACCACCGTTTTTACCAAATGCAGTACGCAAGTTAGCAGCAGTACGGTTAACGTTACTTGTCAAAGTATCAACGATAATCATTGAACCGTTTGGTCCAAATCCTTCGTAACGACCTTCAACGAAAGTTTCGTCTGTATTACCTTTTGCTTTATCGATAGCGCGGTCGATAACGTGTTTTGGTACTTGCGCTTGTTTTGCACGTTCAAGTACAAATTTCAAAGCTGAGTTTGATTCTGGATCTGGTTCACCTTTTTTAGCAGCAACATAGATTTCAACACCAAATTTAGCGTAAACTTTTGAGTTAGCACCATCTTTGGCAGTTTTTTTGGCAACAATATTGGCCCACTTACGTCCCATGGGTAGTCTCCTTTGTAAAGATTTTTATTTATTTTAGCATGATTAAGTGATTTGACCGATAAAATAGCCAAATCATTGAACTACTGAATTAGCAAAGCTAAAATCGTAATCCTTTTTATTATAGCACTTTGACAGGGCTGTGTAAAATGTTCCTAAAAATAAAAAGCGAAAACTGAGCTCAACAAAAGCCCAGTTTTAAGTCTGTTTATGTAAGCGCTCATTTAATGATTCTAATCGGCACTTTTCCCCAAGTTTGTTCTTGAAGGTGTGGATTGCCAAGCTGATAGACTTGGTCGGCTTGCTGGGTCACCGCATCCCACGGTTTGGCACCGATTCGAGCCACGATATCCACAGACTTTTTCACCATTTTCAGGTGTTTCTGCCCTTTTGGCGTAAATCCCAGCACGTGAACAGCTTCTGGTAAGGGCTTTTCCACAGCTCCCACCAAAATATAAGCCAAAATACGGCGCACACGCGCCTTTGTGTAGCGTTTCGTGACAACTTTATCCACTAACTCGTCCACAGTCGCTACGCTCCTAATAGCAGAGCGAATACGGCTGGCTAGTTCTTCATTAACTTGAAAAATCCCCGTTAAATCAGCATTTGTCAGGATTTGATATTTGAGCAATTGGAAATAATTCTCCCAAGTCACTTGAGGGGCGCCTAGGAAAAGGTCAGCTTGCGGCATAAATTTATCCACAAAATCTTTGTCTTGTCTGTGGATACGCAAATTTGTCGCGGAAGCAAAAGCCACATCGGTGTCTAGCGAGTGATAACCTGCTCCCTGACGCTTAATAGGGCTAAGCTGAATCGCCTTTCCAGCGCAAGCTTTGGCATACGATAGCCCTAAAATGTGGTTTGGCGTATCACCTGTGAAGTTGACACCAGCAAAGGTCTCCCACATTTTCTGCGTTTTCTGTGGATAAGACAGATTATCTGGCAAACTTTGCAAGTAATCCACCATTTTCTGTTGATTATCCCCATAAATCTGTGAAAAGTGTTGATAATCCAGATTTTCTTCCGTGCCAAATGCCAACTTATCCACACCTAAACGCTCTAAAATATCCACCGCACCTTGTGCAAAGTAATCCGCTGACTGAACAGCCACCAAAAATGGCAATTCAACCACCAAATCAGCGCCATTTCGCAGCGCCATTTCCGCGCGTGTCCACTTATCCACAATCGCAGGCTCACCACGTTGGACAAAGTTTCCCGATATGGCAATAATCTTGACCCCCTCAGCCTGCGACAGCAAATACTTATGCCCATTATGAAAAGGATTAAATTCAGCAATAATACCAGTAACAGTCATGTTGTGCTCCTATGTACTTTAGAGATAGAATATCGCGCATCAAGATTTTGTAATGTATCGTATATTCCACCACATCATGTGCATATTGCTCAGAATGATTATACTCATAAGCAATCTCATAAATCCAATTTCCTAATTTAGAATGATTATTGTACAGTTCTTGTATATTCTGAGTAAGTAAAAAACACTATGATAATCATTTAATGAATCATTTTGCGCGATATTTCGAGTAGATGAATTTACTATCTTTTCAAAAATCCTTATAACTTTTGGTCTTTCAAAATCTTCGATTAATAAAATTGAGGAAACTAAATAAAGTAACTGTTTATCTAACTTTAACAATATATCAAATTTCGATAAATAACTATCAAATTTTCGTAAAATAAATTTATTACGCTTCAATGTATAGTTATCATTTTCATAGGTTACTTGTATAGCTGATACAATAAACATTCCCAATATTAAATACAATTGAAAAGTGGTATTGCTAGCATTAGGTAAAATATCCCCAACGTTACCTGTAAAAGCTATTACTGATAAATAGTAATTTAACATCAAAGAACTTATTGCTATAGAAAAAATAAAAATTTTATTCACCAGTTTTCGTCTACCTAACAAAATAATAAGTAAATATTCACCTAACCAAAAAAATAATGAAATCAACCAAAGTTTATTAAACCCAATCGTCAAAGTACCAAAATTATCATTTAAAAACCATATTACAAGGTAGGTAAAACATGAAAATACAGGCGATATAAAAATCCAAAAATAACGCTGTTTGTACTTATAGTATCATTACTATTAGAAAAAAACGAGTAGTAAAGCCTTGGTATTCCTTTAAATTTATTGATAAAAAATTTTTTAAAGCTAAAAATTCTAGAACTACTGTAATAAAAATTAACATAAATTGAAGCATAAAAAACACTTTCTACATACTTAAAAACGCTCCCCCTACTTCTGGCACACAAAGAACCAGCGGTTTGATTTTTTGCGTGGCTTTTTGTCCTCAAAGTCGGCGTAGAGTTTGAATGATTTGAAGCCTGCTTGTTCCAAGAGGATATCGTAAGTTAGGACTTCATAAGTGCGTTCTTCATGGACTTCGTCATAGCGTGTGAAGCGTCCATCCTCGTCTTGCAGAAAGAAAGTCAATTCATGCACAACAGAATGCGGGGCCTCATCAGCATAGGTGTCCCAAACCATGGCAAATTCTTCTGCATTTTCATGGTAAGAATAACCAGGAAAAACGGTGTCAGTTTGGTAAGTTGAGTGCACGTCAAAGATGAATAATCCATCCTCATTCAAACAGTCGTAAACTTGTTTAAAGACATCACCAACCTCAACTTCATCAGCCATATAACAGATAGAATCTGAATAACAGGTCACCAAATCGTATTTTCCTGCTTGCGACAAATCGAGCATATTACCTTGTTTGAACTCGATAGCTTCGCTAGCTGCTTTTGCACGTTTTCTTGCGATTTCAAGCATATCCTCACTCAAATCAAGCCCTGTCACGTCAAAGCCAGCTTTGGCAAAACGTACTGACTGAATCCCAGTTCCACAGGCTAATTCCAAGAGTTTTTTCTTATCTGTTGGAAAATGGCGGAGCGAAAAGTCTGTCCACTTGTCATAAAGGCTGTCGTCCATGATGGCATCATAAACAGCAGCAAATTTTTCGTAGTTTTTGTTCATTTTCGTTTCTCTTCAAGTTTCAAAAACCTTGCCAAACGGCAAGGCAAGATTATCCTTAAGCAAGGTATTCTGACACGTCAACCATAGGTGCTTCGTGCCACAATTTTTCAATGTTGTAGTGTTCGCGTTCGTCTTCTGAGAAGATGTGAACAACAACATCGTTAAGGTCAAGAAGTATCCAACCAGTACGGCTATCACCTTCAGCGTGACTAGCATCTCCACCTGCTTCTTTAACTTTTTCACGGATATTTTCAGCAATAGCATCCAATTGACGAGTGTTCATAGCACTCACAACTACAAAATAATCAGTCACACTAGTCAACCCGTAAAGGTCCAAAATGACCATATCTTCTGCACGTTTCTCATCAGCTGCTTTCACAACCAATTCTAGTAATTCTTTTTTATCCATTTAATCCTCTTTTAAAATTTCTTCTAAATCAGCCACTTGGGCAAAACGTCCATTCCAAGTGCTTTCATAATGCTGTATTAATTGTTCTGCTGTAATTTCTCTTTCAGCAAAGGTAGTCGTGCCATTTTTAATAACTGCCAAATCATAGCCAAACTCAAACGCCACCTTAACAGTCGTATCAATGCAATAATTCGTTGCCATGCCAATAATAATCAGCCGCTCAATAGCTTGGCTATCCAGATAAGTCTGTAAATGAGTTTCTTTAAAAGCACTATTATAATGCTTATCAAAAATTTTCTCGTCAACTTCTGGAGCAATAGCTTCGTAAATTTTCCACCCATGACTTCCTGTTAGTAGTTCATCGTCATTGTGGCGGACGTAAATCACCTCAATGTTTTTCTCACGACAAGTGGCGATTGCTTTTTGCCAGACAGACAAGCAGTTATCAACTGCATACGGTTTAGCCTCTATCAAGGCTGTTTGAATATCAATCACTAACAGAGCTGTTTTCATTTGTCATCTTTCATAAACCAACATACGCATTATAAGTTTCAATGGTTTGTGGGAAGATTGGAAAGGCTTGGTGTGCAAGGTGCTCAACGGTATGAACCGTTTCATAAGCCACTGCCTTATCTAACGATTCTTTGGCAACCACACGCGCTTCTTCCACTAATGGAAAACGGCGACCTGGCTCGATATAATCAGCAACATAGATAATCTTATCAAGTAATGACATGGCTCCAGAGCCAACAGTGTGCGTCTCAATGCTGCGCAAGATTTCCTTATCTGTCACACCCAAGTCTTCTTGAATCTTGTAAATACCAACCATGCCATGCCAGACATTGTTGCCCCATTTTTTGAGTTCTGGGTCAAGATTATACTTATCAATCAAGTCTAAAAATTCTTGGTCTGAAATCTCTTTGGCATAATCGTGGATTAATCCAGCCAGTCCAGCTTTTTCAGTATCATAACCATAACGCTCGGCTAGTTCAATCGCTGATTTTTCCACACCAAGGACGTGTTTAAAACGTTTCTCGCTCATGGCTGATGCAACTTTTTCCAAAAGTTCAGCACGTTCGATTCCCGCTGTGTATGTCTCATAGGTCACGATAAAGACCTTCTTTCTCAATGTAGTCGATAACAGCTGGTGGTGTCAAAAAGTTTGGTCGGCATCCAGTTTCAAAGTGATGACGAATCAAGCTTGATGAAATATCCATCATTGGCACATCTACCAAATGACAGGATATGATGTTCCTGCCTTGTATTTAGGACGTTGCACACCAACGAATTGAACCATTTTGATCAATTCATCAATCTTATACCATTTTGGAAGGTAATCAACCATATCAGCACCGATAATGAAATAGTAATCCACGTCTGGATTTTCTTCAATTAAAAGTTTCATAGTATCGTAAGTGTAGCTGATACCTTTACGTTCTAATTCGATTGTCTCAATATCCAGACCTTCAACACCCTCAATAGCTAACTCAAGCATTCTCAAGCGGTGTTTTTCATCAATTGTTTCTTTTTTATCAAGATGTGGTGGGGCATATTCGGGCATAAGAAGAACTTTGTCCAAACACAATTGTTGGCGGACTTGGTCAGCAACCACGAGATGAGCATTGTGGACAGGGTTAAAATTTCCGCCTAAAATACCAATTTGCTTACGATTTTTATCTTTTTCTTTTTTTCTCCAGTCCACTTTGGTAAATGGAGTAACTAATTCTAATGCCATATGACTACCTCCGAGCTAGGTATTACCTACCAAGATCATTCAACTACATTGCCCGTTAAAAACAGACTATTTATTCAATTCTTTTACTTTTGGTGAGATTTTACGGTTTTGTTTTTTAGATGATTCTTTGTAAAGAATGATGATACGTCCGATTCTAAGGACAGTATCGCAACCAATCTCATCTTCTAAGATTTCAGCCACTTCATGGATGTCTTCATCAGTATTTTGAAGAAGAGTGACCTTAATTAATTCACGCGCATCCAATGCACTGCGGACGCTTGTTTTAATTTGGTCGTTAAGACCGTTTTTCCCAATTTGTACAATTGGTTTCATTGAGTGTGCTTGTGATTTCAAAAAAGCACGTTGTTTTGATGTTAACATATCTATAACTCTGAGGCATTCTCAAAAGCAGATGTCACTAGATAGTCATCTGATTGCTAGCCCAAGCTCAAATCAAGTAAAATTGACTTGAACTTCCTTTCTTTTTATTTTCTTTAAATCAATGCTTTACGAAGAAGAACAGCTACACCTTCTGGTGCCCAAGCTGCAATCTTCACCGGATTAGCTTGTGAGGCTTTAATACGAATCCAACCAAGTCCTGAATAAACCACATCCATTTTATCTTTGATGGTAAATTCATGACGGACCAATTTTGGAAACTCAGCCAATTCTTTATCACTTGGTGGTGTCAAAAGACTACCAACGTGTTTGTCGTAAAAGACATCAGCACCAGCTAATTTAGTACGGTGTAATTTCAAATTATTATCAAAATAAGCTGTGAAACCTTGTTTATCTCCTGAGATAAAATCAAATCGACCCAAACCAGCCAAGAACAAAGTTTGTTCTGGATTAAGTTGGTAAGTTTTTGGTTTGATTTCTTTTTTCGGGCTGATGTATTTTAGATTCTTATCGCCAAGGTAGTGCGCCATTTGGTGACGGTGAATGATACCTGGTGTGTCAAAAATGTAAGACCCATCATCAAGTGGAATTTCAATTTTATCAAGCGTTGTTCCAGGGAAACGAGACGTTGTGATAATGTCCTTTTCACCTGTGATTTCTTTGATGATTGCATTGATAAGTGTTGATTTACCAACGTTTGTAACACCAACGACGTAAACATCACGACCTTTGCGCAATTTTTCAATCTTTTCAATCAAGTCTTTGATGGCTTGATGGTTTTGGGCACTTGTCAAGATAACATCAACAGGACGAAGTCCTTCTTCATGTGCACGTTCAGTCAACCATTGAGTGACTTTACCTGTCTTAACAGATTTTGGCAAAATGTCTTTTTTATTTCCGACAAGAAGAACATCATTGCCTGATACAAAACGTGACAAACCTGGGATAACTGACCCATTAAAATCAAAGATATCCACAACGTTAACCACAAGAGCATCACTATCCCCAACTTCGTGAAGAAGTTTTAAAAATTCATCATCAGTAATGTGCACATCAGTGATTTCATTGTAGTGACGTAGTCTAAAACATCTTTGACAATACAATTCTCCAGTCTCTAAGCCCTTTTCAAGAGCAGCTTTCGGTGTGTATCCTGCTTGTTCTTTATCTTCTGTTTGAATTTTGGCTCCGCAGCCAATACATACTAATTCTTCCATTAAATTCCTTTTTGATATTGGATTTTTCCGTATTTTTCTTCAAGTTTAGCCCAAACACGACGTTCACGCCAGCGATTAATTCTAGTATTCCAAGCATCAGATTTAACCAAAGGTTTTACCAAAACAGACTGAATATCAGCACGGTGAGCCGCACGAATATCTGTCATCAATTGGTCACCAACCATGATAACTTCATCACGGTCAAATCCATAACGCTTGATGGCTTTATTAATACCACGTGTGAAAGGTTTCATTGAACGGCTAACAAAGTCCACACCAAAGCGTGATACCGCACGATCCACACGCAAATGGCTGTTATTTGATACGACAACCACCGAAATATCCGCCATAGTCATTTCATCCAACCACGCACGAACTTCTGGTGTGCCATCTGGGTTATTCCATGCAATCAAAGTATTATCCAAATCTACTAAAACGGCATGAATCCCATGTCGCAACAAATCATCTGCTCTTAAATCATAAACTGCCTCAACCACAAAGGTCGGCCTATAATCGTCTATACTCAAATTACTCTCCAAAAAAATATATTTTACTATTTATTTTAACATATTTGCCAAAATATGGCGAATTGAAAACCATTCCCTCATAAGGAAATTTAATAAAAAAAAG
>ENA-OQIG01000713-OQIG01000713.1-human-gut-metagenome-genome-assembly--contig:-NODE-713-length-17722-cov-5.659392_pt1 | contig 17722 bp, 16 predicted proteins | sample MGYA00242576_ERZ504741 | MGnify/ENA primary metagenome ERZ504741 (study PRJEB26092, sample SAMD00036436) | human gut metagenome | host: Homo sapiens | study: EMG produced TPA metagenomics assembly of... | reverse complement strand
AAGACTTATCCAGTCCCACCATTAAAGTCAAATAGCCTCCTGCCGAATGACCGGTAACGAAAACACGTCTCGGTGAGCCTCCATACTCTTCTATATGTTTATAAGCAGCACGGCAGCGGCAGCATCCTCTGTATAAGCCGGATTCTGAGCTTTAGGACTCAGACGGTAATTGACAGCGACGATTGCAAATCCCTGATTCATAAACATCTCGGAACATGCTTTCCTCCTCCCTCCAATCCACCGCCATGAAACCAGACGATCGTCGGAAAGTCTTTCTTCCCGACCGGATAGTAAACATCGAGTTTGCAACGCTCTTTACGGTAACCGTCCGTTTCCCCCGCAGGAATATACGAAATGTCTTTTACTGTTTTGTACGTCTCCTGTGCCTGTAAGGTCAAGCCAATCAACAGGAGAATGAATGATAAATACTTTCTCATGCTATTAAGTGTTTGTGAATTACTTGGGCAAATATACTACAATAACGACACTGTTTGAAAAATAATGCGTTCCTTTATATACTCAATATCAAAAAAGTATAGAGAAATAACTGTATTAATCCCAATTTAATTACCTTTGTCAATATCATAACCTCCAAACACTTATTTTAATATGAGAAAGATCACCCTCATCATGTTTACGCTGCTAATCTGTGCAGCGCAACAAGTAAAGGCACAAACTGACAGTATGCTCATCCGGCCGACAGTAGATAAAAGAGTCGAACTACTTAGCATTATTTTCCGTTTAACGGGTAATCCGGAGTATAACAGAAACGATTTCAAACTCTACACAGACCGCATCGAATCGCATTTTTCTCCCTATAAAAACCACGAACTTATATCATTCGCACGCTCGTTGGTCAAGACTGACGGTGTTTCATACGATGCAGTGATGAGTATGGCCATCAATCTCGATAACCAGTTCAATCTGCCCGCAGATTATGGTTCACTGGACTCTCGCTGGAATCGGAATCAAGTAGGCCCATTCATAAAACTGCTAAAGAAGTTTGTCAAAGACAGTCGTTTCGATGCCTTTTATCACTCGAACGAGAACTTATATCAAGAGGCTGTAAGTCGTTTTATGCCTATTTACAAAAGCATAGATACCCAATGGTATAATGATTTCTACGGGCAGAAGTCCAACGACCGGTTTCACATTATACTTTCAATGTCCAATGGCCCGGGAAATTACGGACCGAGTGTCACCGACAAGGAAAACATACATAATGTCTTTTCAGTCATGGGAGCATGGGTTACCGATTCCGTAGGAATGGTTGTTTATCCGCCTGAATTAATCTTGCCGGTCTTAATCCACGAATTCAACCATTCATTCATAAACTTCGACCCGGAAATGTTCCGCACAAGCGGAGAACAGATTTATGCTGCGGTTGGCGAACAGATGGCGCGCCAAGCCTATGGACAATGGTCTATTGTCCTTACCGAAGCAATGGTACGCGCGGCAGTCATAAAATACATGAAAGACCATAACTTCCCGGCTGTCGAAATCACCAAAGAAACCGTCATACAAAAAACACGTGGCTTTGTCTGGATAAGCAAGCTGGTCGATGAACTCGAGAAGTATTCCTCTGACCGCACGACATACCCGACCCTCAACAGCTATATGCCGCGGCTGGCAGAAGCTTATACAGGCTTTGCCCAATATACCGCAAACTATGATTCTATCCGTCCCAAAGTAGTTTCGATCGACGAATTTACCAACGGCGATACAACCGTTCGGAGCGACATCAAAACTATTACTGTCCACTTCGACCGTCCTTTGGTGGGCCGCGGACACTCTTTCAATTATGGTCACCTCGGAATGGAAGCAATGCCTAAAATTATAAATGTCAACTACGCCAATGACAACCGTACCGTGATTATCGGAGTAGAATTGTTACCCGGGAAAGAGTATGGAATCACTCTTTTAGGACTCTCTTTCCGCACTCCGGAAGGAGATGCCATAAAACCCTACGAAATTTCTTTCAAGACGGCAGAGTGACACAAATTCTCTCTCATTGTCTGTGATCCAGGTAGTAAAAGGCAACCCCGTTTTGGACAAAAAGAGAAAGCAGATGACTGCATTAGCCTAAAATTGATTATCTTTGCACCCCAAAACGGAATATTATCAGAGTAATTGCTCTTTTTCAACTTTACAGGATTACTCTTCCATTTGATAGAAATACACAACTGATTGATAATATAAAAAAGACTATAATATTATGGCATTGCAATGTGGTATTGTCGGACTTCCAAATGTAGGTAAGTCAACACTTTTTAATTGTCTGTCCAATGCGAAAGCACAGGCGGCAAACTTCCCTTTCTGTACAATCGAACCGAACGTAGGCGTAATTACCGTGCCCGACGAACGTTTAAATAAACTGGCTGAGCTGGTACACCCCAACCGCATCGTCCCCACAACAGTAGAAATCGTAGATATCGCCGGACTTGTGAAAGGTGCCAGCAAAGGTGAAGGACTGGGAAACAAGTTCCTGGCCAATATTCGGGAAACCGATGCCATCATTCACGTACTCCGTTGCTTCGACGATGACAATGTAACCCATGTGGACGGAAGTGTAAATCCGGTTCGCGACAAGGAAATCATCGATTACGAATTACAGTTAAAAGACCTGGAAACCATCGAGAGCCGTATCCAGAAAGTACAAAAACAAGCTCAGACCGGAGGAGATAAAGCCGCCAAACAAGCTTATGATGTACTTGTTCAATTCAAGGATGCGTTGGAACAGGGCAAATCGGCGCGTACGGTAACGTTCGAAACAAAAGACGAACAGAAAATAGCGAAAGAATTGTTCTTACTCACCAGTAAACCCGTAATGTATGTTTGCAATGTGGACGAAGCAAGTGCGGTAAATGGAAACAAATACGTAGACATGGTACGTGAGGCAGTAAAGGACGAAGACGCCGAAATCCTGGTAGTAGCCGGAAAAACAGAAGCCGACATCGCCGAACTGGAAACCTACGAAGACCGTCAGATGTTTCTTGCCGAAATCGGCCTGGAAGAATCGGGTGTGGCACGTCTCATTAAATCGGCCTACAAACTGTTGAACCTGGAGACTTACTTCACTGCCGGTGTACAGGAAGTACGTGCCTGGACCTACGAAAAAGGATGGAAAGCTCCACAATGTGCCGGAGTGATCCATACCGACTTTGAGAAAGGTTTTATCCGTGCCGAAGTTATCAAATACGAAGACTTCCTTCAATATGGCTCGGAGGCTGCTGTCAAAGAAGCCGGAAAATTGGGTGTTGAAGGAAAAGAATACGTAGTACAGGATGGAGATATCATGCATTTCCGTTTCAATGTATAACTCATCCGGAATCATCTATTTTCATTCATAAACCGAAGAGGAAGGGTCATAACCCTTTTCACCACTGAGTAACACGGAGTATCACAGAGTTTTTTTAAAAACCAATAATCAACAACTTTAAATCTCCTCCGTGTTACTCAGCGTCCTCTGTGGTGAGTATCGACACCTCCTCCTGTTGTTATCCCTCCTCTCTTCCAACGAAAACTCCCGGTTTTCTACTACTATCTTCAAGCAAATCATTATCTTTGCGACCGGATATCATGCCTAACAAGCAACACATAAAATATCAATAAATATGGAAAGTACCAACAGACTTCGTTATCTTATCGCAGGAACCGGAGGCGTAGGCGGAAGTATAGCCGGCTTTCTGTCACTTGCCGGAAAAGACGTCACTTGCATTGCCCGTGGAGCACATCTGCAAGCAATACAACAAGACGGGCTCAAATTGAAATCAGATTTGAAAGGTGAACATGCTCTACGGATAAATGCCTGCACGGCAGAAGAATATAACGGAAAAGCTGATGTGATATTTGTATGTGTCAAAGGGTATTCCGTAGACTCTATCACAGAGCTTATCAAGCGGGCAGCCCACGACCGAACGATTGTAATTCCCATATTGAATGTATACGGCACAGGACCGCGCATCCAACGTCTCGTACCGGGAGTCACCGTACTGGACGGATGTATCTACATTGTAGGCTTTGTTTCCGGACCGGGCGAAATCACTCAGATGGGAACCATCTTTCGTCTGGTATATGGTGCACACCGGGGAATCCTTGTTCCGGCAGGGCTGATGGAGGCCGTACAGAGGGACTTGCAGGAAAGCGGCATCAAAGTAGAAATCTCTCCCGACATCAATCGGGATACCTTCATTAAATGGTCGTTTATTTCAGCCATGGCAGTCACCGGAGCTTATTTCGATGTCCCGATGGGAGAAGTTCAGAAACCCGGCAAAGTGCGCGATACTTTTATCGGACTCTCTACCGAGAGCGCTGCTCTGGGAAAGAAACTCGGAATTGAATTTAAAGAAGACATAGTCACATACAATCTGAAAGTAATTGATAAACTGGCTCCCGAAAGCACAGCATCCATGCAAAAAGATATAGCACGCGGACACGAATCAGAGGTACAAGGTCTGCTCTTTGACATGATAACAGCAGCCGAAGAGCAAGGTATCGATGTGCCTACTTATCGGGAAGTTGCTAAAAAATTCATCAAACAATAAAGAAATCAATATGAACAACCTTCTTTTATCTATCAACTGGAACCCAAATCCGGAATTATTTAATCTTTTCGGCATCTCAATCCGTTATTACGGACTATTGTGGGCTATCGGAATATTCTTTGCTTACATAGTGGTGCACTATCAATATCGTGATAAGAAGATAGACGAAAAGAAGTTCGAACCGCTTTTCTTTTACTGTTTTTTCGGCATCCTGATCGGGGCACGACTGGGACATTGCCTGTTCTATGATCCGGGATATTACCTGAATCATTTTTGGGAAATGATACTTCCGGTTAAATTTCTTCCGGGAGGTGGATGGAAGTTCACGGGTTATGAAGACTGGCCAGTCATGGAGGTACCTCGGGCTGATCATTCTCTCTGGCTCTATTGCCGCAAAACGAAAATGAATTATATGGATGTGGTAGATATGATTGCCGTAGCCACTCCTATTACGGCATGTTTCATTCGCCTTGCCAATCTGATGAATTCCGAAATCATAGGTAAGGTAACCGATGTATCCTGGCATTCGTTTTCGAACGGGTAGACATGCAACCACGGCATCCGGCACAACTTTATGAAGCAATCGCCTATTTTATCCTCTTCCTGGTAATGATGTTCCTCTATAAGAACTATAGCAAAAAACTACATCGGGGGTTCTTCTTCGGACTTTGCCTGACAGCTATCTTCACTTTCCGCTTCTTTGTAGATTCGTGAAAGAAAATCAGGTGGACTTCGAAAATAGCATGGCACTGAACATGGTCAATGGTTAAGCATCCCGTTCGTAATTATCGGCATTTACTTTATGTTTTTCTACGGAAAGAAAAAGAGTGTAAAATGAAACATATAATTGATATTAAAACCTGGGAAAGAAAAGAAAATTATGAATTTTTCCTTGGTTTCCAGAATCCCACTATCTCCATTACTTCAGAAGTAGAATGTTCGGGTGCTAGAACACGTGCCAAAACCGCCGGAGAATCCTTCTTCCTGCACTACCTTTATGCCGTGTTGCGTGCTGTCAATGAAATCAAAGAGTTCCGATTCCGCATTGATTCTGAAGGACGGGTAGTTTATTTCGATACAGTGGATATGCTGACTCCCATTAAAGTGGCAGATAACGGACGTTTTTTTACAGTACGACTTCCCTGGTATCCTGATTTTAAGACTTTCTACACAGAAGCCAAAGCCATCATTAGCGGAATAGATCCGGATAAAGATCCTTATGAAGCAGAAAAGACAGGAGGTAGTGATTTACTGGATGTAGTGCTCCTCAGCGCTACTCCCGATTTATATTTCACCTCACTGACTTGTACGCAGGAACATCGTCACGGTGGTAATTACCCGTTAATGAATGCGGGTAAAGCCGTTATAAGAGGTGGTGTATTAGTGATGCCCATCGCTATGACCATTCATCATGGATTTATAGACGGACATCACTTATCCCTGTTTTATAAAAAGGTAGAAGAGTTTCTTAAATAATTATTTTCCCCTGACTATCTTTTTGATATCATTCAGTTTGTTTAATGCCTCAATCGGAGTAAGATTATTCACATCCAGATGAAGTATTTCATCCCGGATCTGACACAAGATCGGGTCATCAAGCTGAAAGAAACTCAACTGCATACCTCCGCGATTCTCACTGACTTCTGCCAGCGGCTTACCCGAAATTCCCTGCTGGCGGTTGTCAGATTCGAGTTGCTTCAGAATTTCATTGGCACGTTTCACAATACTTTTAGGCATGCCTGCCATCTTGGCACATGGATACCGAACGAGTGCTCACTTCCGCCCCTTTCAAGTTTCCGGAGGAAAATAACTTTATTATCCACCTCCTTAACCGATACGTTATAATTCTTAATACGCTTAAAGGATTTCTCCATTTCGTTCAGTTCATGGTAGTGAGTAGCAAAAAGTGTACGTGCCTTTGCCTTCGGATGCTCATGGATATACTCTACAATAGCCCAAGCTATGGATATTCCGTCGTAAGTAGAAGTTCCGCGTCCCAATTCATCGAACAGGACAAGGCTTCGGGAAGAAATATTATTCAGAATATCAGACGCTTCATTCATCTCGACCATAAAAGTAGATTCTCCTACAGAGATATTGTCACTGGCACCTACCCGAGTAAAAATCTTATCTACCAATCCGATATGAGCACTCTCGGCCGGAACGAACGAACCAATCTGGGCAAGCAGGGTGATCAATGCAGTCTGCCTTAACAGGGCCGACTTACCGGCCATATTCGGACCGGTAATAATGATAACCTGCTGGGTAGCGTTATCCAACAACACATCGTTAGCTATATATTTTTCTCCGATAGGCAGTTGCTTTTCAATTACCGGATGCCGCCCCTGACGAATATCCAATACATCATTATCTTCAATCACCGGGCGAATATAATTATTCTCTTTGGCTACATTGGCAAATGAAAGCAGGCAGTCAATGCGGGCTATCTGGTTAGCATTGATCTGGATGGCAGGTATAAATTCACTCAATGCCTGTACAAGTTCTGTATACAGGCGAGTCTCCAATACCAGGATCTTGTCTTCGGCACCCAGAATTTTCTCTTCATATTCTTTCAGTTCCTGAGTGATATAACGCTCCGCATTTACCAACGTCTGCTTACGTATCCACTCTTGCGGCACTTTATCTTTATGCACATTCCGCACTTCAATATAGTATCCGAAAACACTGTTATAAGCAATCTTCAAACTAGGTATTCCTGTCAGTTCACTTTCACGTTGCTGTATCTTAAGCAGATAATCTTTGCCAGAATAAGCAATCTGCCGAAGCTCATCCAATTCCGTATCTACACCATCTTTTATGACTCCCCCCTTATTTATCAACAGAGGAGGATCATTATTAATCTCTTTTTCAATCCGGTCACGAATAGAAATACAAAGATTCAACTGCTCACCGATTCGGTTCAAACTGGGATTATCGGCCTGTTGACAAGCCTCTTTAATAGGTTCAATTGCTTGTAAAGCAACTTTTAACTGTACTACCTCACGAGGAGAAACACGCCCGACGGCTACTTTTGAAATGATACGTTCCAAATCTCCGATCCGATGCAGTTCGTCTTCAATCAACTCCCTGAAATCCGGTTTACGAAAGAAGTATTCTACTACATTCAGCCGGTCATTAATGGGTTTCTCATCTTTTAAAGGAAATACCATCCAACGCTTCAACAGACGGGCTCCCATAGGACTGATAGTCTTGTCAATAACATGAAGCAAACTGCTGCCACCATCGTTCATGCTACCGATCAACTCCAGGCTACGCACTGTAAATTTATCAAGACGCACATATTTGTCTTCCTCGATACGTGCCAGCGAAGTGATATGTCCTACCTGTGTATGTTCCGTCATATCCAGATATTGCAGGATAGCTCCGGAAGCTATAATACCATTCTTGAGATGCTCAACCCCGAATCCTTTCAGATTCTTTGTTTCAAAATGCTTCAGCAACTTCTCCCGGGAACTGGATTCGGTAAATACCCAATCATCCAGTTCAAAAGTAAAGAACTTACTTCCGAAATTTCCCTCAAACATTCCGCGTTTCCCACGTTCGAAAAGAATCTCTTTCGGAGCAAAATTATTCAGCAGCTTATCTACATAGTCAAAAGGTCCTTCAGCCGTCAGGAACTCTCCGGTAGAAATATCCAGAAATGCAATACCACAAGCCGATTTTCCAAAATGAACAGCTGCCAGAAAGTTATTTTCCTTATAATTTAAGACATTATCATTGATCGAAACACCCGGAGTAACTAACTCCGTAATGCCACGCTTCACCAATTTCTTCGTTGTCTTAGGATCTTCAAGCTGGTCACATATGGCCACCCGCTTACCTGCACGGATCAATTTCGGCAGGTATGTATCTAACGCATGATGCGGAAATCCCGCCATCTCAACGGTTTTACCCTTTCCATTGGCACGTTTTGTGAGAGTAATTCCTAATATTTCAGCTGCAATAATCGCATCGGTAGAATAAGTTTCATAGAAGTCTCCGCACCGGAACAGCATCACTGCATCCGGATGCTTAGCCTTCAGGTCAAGAAACTGTTTCATCATCGGGGTTAATTCAATATCATTGCTCACGGATAGTCTTCTTTTTAAGTTCATAAATAACAAGGCAAAGATAGCGGTTTCCCTCAAATCTACCTATCCTAACAGACAGTTTTACCATACCTAAAATAATGTATATTGATCGGTCTGCCCTTATTCCGATAATAAGTTTGGCTATCATCATTTCTAAATAAACCTTTCAAAAAGAGTCTGTTTTATTAATAACTTTATTATATCCTTTAAAATATATTATAAAACACCGATTTTTATCCGAATTACTTGCTATTTTCGCAGGAAGTCGTACCTTTGCAATGTGTTTTTCATAGTATTAGATTTAAGGTTAACAAAGGTTGGAGCAAGGCGTTGCTCCTTTTTTTATGTCCATACCCCAACATCCTCTCAACCGAAGGAAGTATTAAAACAGTCTCCGATCCACCCCAAAATAGAATTTCAGAGCTTTCAACACTTAACAAATCACATTATTTTCTTAAAACGTGTTATAAAACATACTAATTTACTTGGTTTATTTGCTATTTTCGCAGAAAGCCGTACCTTTGCAATGTGTTTTTCATAGTATTAGATTTAAGGTTAACAAAGGTTGGAGCAAGGCGTTGCTCCTTTTTTTATGCCCGTACTTATCTATCCCCCTCCATAAGGCTTCTCTAAAAAAGCTTTTAAAACCTTAACGTTTGGTCGGTTAATGATTTCCCGATAATTTAAATACCTATATTAGATCCCTTAATTAATCCGTTACACAATACAATTATGAAAAACAAATCCGCCTGTTTCTTTGTACTCTCCCTGTTTGTCTGCTCCATGTTTACTTCATGTAACAAAGAATCTACTACCGAATGTCAGACTATCGACTTCTCTACCCTTTTTGACGGCCAACCGGAAAAGATCCCTTTGAAAGAATGGGCAAAATCCATACACTTTGTCCAATTAGAAACCAATGATTCCATACTGATAGGTAATATCCGCGCAACAATCCTACATAAAGACAAAATACTGGTACATCACAATAATTTATCCCTTTTCGATCTGTCGGGCAAATTTATTTGTAACATAGGTAGCAAAGGAGGAGGTCCCACCGAATATAGCGGCATTAATAATGCTTGGACAGATGATGAAGGCATTCACATTTTCGACATAGCCAACAAAATTAAAACATATAACTGGAACGGAAAATGGATAAAGACCGAACTATCCCGGAAAGCAATATCAAAGAAGTATTTCCCCTTGCATCAGGTAATAATATAAAAGCCGGTTATATACAGAATATTACCGGAAATGAACCTCACAAAATTTACCTATTCAAAGACAGCACCATCCTGGCTAAAATACCCTATGGCAAATCCTTTCAAAAAGGAGAGATGACAATGGTATTCTACAATGAATGCTATCCATTCCATGCAAATGGCCGGACTTTCTTTAAAGAGATGTTCAACGATACCATTTTTTCCATCGATAATCAATATCAACCCGTTCCACGTTGGTACATTGAATTAGGAAAATACAAAATAGCAGAAGATGCCCGCTACACATTAACCGATCCCAGAAAAAGTGTCTTTGACAATGCAGCGACTTTAACTCCCATCGGGAAATGGGATAATAAACTTTTCTTTTCTGCAAGGGCCAATAAACAGAATTATCTTTTTTACTATGACCTGAAAGAAAAGAAATCCAATAGCATTCAAATTTCTTACCCGGAAAATTCATTCGCCATACCGGAAGAACATTCATTCATACCTAAGTGTATGTCTGACGACGGAAAATATCTGATTTCGCATGAAATACAAGAGAATGATGAAAATCCGGTGATCATATTAGCGGAAAAATAATAAAGAAATCGGGATATAGTCTTTGTAAACTATATCCCGATTCGTTATCCTTTCAGCACATCTTCGTGCTCAAACCTATTGAATGAATGTCATCATTTTTATCTTTTGAGTAATCATATACCTAATCGATGATTACAAATATAAATACTAAAATTTAAATTATCAACAAATATAAGATTTTTATTTTCTGATTCTTCCTTTTCATACCTATTTTGTTTTTTAGCTATCTTCGTGGTTATCTGAAAATAATCATGTAAATTTGCTCCCTCATATAAAGCATATATTATAAATCACTATAACAAAAGGTTATCGCTATGGAATATAATTTCAGGGAGATCGAAAAGAAATGGCAGAAAATTTGGGTAGACAACCATACCTACCAGGTAAATGAAGATGCATCCAAACAAAAATTCTATGTACTCAATATGTTCCCCTATCCTTCGGGTGCCGGACTGCACGTAGGTCATCCCCTGGGATATATTGCCTCAGACATTTATGCGCGCTATAAACGCCTGCAAGGATTTAACGTATTGAACCGATGGGATATGATGCTTACGGACTGCCGGCCGAACAATATGCTATTCAAACCGGACAGCACCCTGCAATTACCACTGTTAATAACATCAACCGCTATCGTGAACAATTAGATAAGATTGGTTTCTCTTTCGACTGGAATCGTGAAATTCGCACTTGCGATCCGGAATATTATCATTGGACCCAATGGGCATTTATCAAAATGTTCAACAGCTATTATTGCAATGATGAAAAACAGGCACGTCCCATCGAAGAGTTAATAGAAGCTTTTAGTACCAACGGAACACAAGGTATGAACGTAGCCTGTGGCGAAGAAATGGACTTCACTGCCGACGAATGGAATGCTAAAAGCGAAAAAGAACAACAGGAAATCCTCATGAACTACCGTATAGCCTATTTGGGCAATACAATGGTAAACTGGTGTCCGGCTTTGGGTACCGTACTTGCCAATGATGAAGTAGTTGACGGTGTTTCCGAAAGAGGCGGTTATCCCGTTATTCAAAAAGTGATGCGTCAGTGGTGCCTGCGCGTATCCGCTTATGCACAGCGTTTGCTCGACGGACTTGAAACCGTAGAATGGACCGACTCGCTGAAAGAGACTCAACGCAACTGGATAGGACGCAGCGAAGGTGCTGAAATGAACTTTAAAGTGAAAGATTCGGATATTGAATTTACTATCTTTACAACCCGTGCCGACACGGTATTTGGAGTTACTTTCATGGTGCTTGCCCCGGAAAGTGAATTGGTAGCCAAGTTGACCACTCCGGAACAAAAATCCGAAGTAGATGCTTATCTGGACCGTACCAAAAAACGTACCGAACGCGAACGTATTGCCGACCGTAGCGTAAGCGGCGTATTCTCCGGAAGCTATGCCATTAACCCATTGACCAACGAACCCATACCGGTATGGATTAGCGATTATGTATTAGCAGGTTACGGTACAGGTGCCATCATGGCTGTTCCTGCACACGATAGCCGTGACTATGCTTTTGCCAAACATTTCAATCTGGAAATCCGTCCGCTGATCGAAGGTTGCGACGTCAGTGAAGAAAGCTTCGACGCCAAAGAAGGCATCATGATGAATTCTCCCCGTCCGGGAGCTCCCGAAGGCGGACTCGTATTGAACGGATTGACCGTAAAAGAAGCAATCGCCAAAACTAAAGAATATATCAAGGCAACCGGATTAGGCCGTGTGAAAGTCAATTTCCGTCTGCGTGATGCAATTTTCTCACGTCAGCGCTATTGGGGCGAACCATTCCCGGTTTACTACAAAGACGGAATGCCTTACATGATTGATGAAAGTTGCCTCCCGCTGGAATTGCCGGAAGTAGCCAAATTCCTTCCTACCGAAACCGGTGAACCACCATTGGGACATGCCACTAAATGGGCATGGGACACTGTCAACAAATGCGTGACTGACAATGAAAACATTGATAATAGAACCATTTTCCCACTGGAACTGAATACGATGCCGGGATTTGCCGGTTCATCCGCCTATTATCTGCGCTATATGGATCCGCGCAATCACGAAGCTCTCGTTTCTCCCGCCGTGGATCAGTACTGGAAAAATGTAGACTTATATGTAGGAGGTACGGAACATGCTACCGGACACTTGATTTATTCACGTTTCTGGAATAAGTTCCTGCACGATTGGGGTATCTCCGTAGCCGAAGAGCCTTTCCAGAAACTTGTAAATCAGGGAATGATACAAGGACGAAGTAACTTTGTCTATCGTATCAAGGATACCAATACTTTCGTATCTCTCAATCTGAAAGATCAATATGAAGTTACTCCTATCCACGTAGATGTCAACATCGTATCCAACGATATCCTCGACCTGGAAGCTTTCAAGGCTTGGAGACCCGAATACGAAACTGCCGAATTTATTCTGGAAGACGGCAAGTATATCTGTGGATGGGCTGTTGAAAAGATGAGTAAATCTATGTTCAATGTGGTAAATCCGGATATGATTGTTGAAAAATACGGTGCCGATACACTCCGTATGTACGAAATGTTCCTCGGACCGGTTGAACAGTCCAAACCTTGGGATACGAACGGAATAGATGGCGTACATCGTTTCATCAAAAAATTCTGGTCATTGTTCTATGACAGAAACGGCGAATATCTGGTAAAAGACGAACCGGCTACCAAAGAAGAACTAAAAGCACTCCATAAGTTGATTAAGAAAGTAACCGGTGATATCGAACAGTTCTCTTACAACACTTCAGTAAGTGCTTTCATGATCTGTGTCAATGAACTTTCAAGTCTGAAATGCAATAAAAAAGAGGTATTGGAGCAACTCATCGTAGTTCTTGCACCTTTTGCTCCGCATGTATGCGAAGAGTTATGGGATACACTGGGAAACACCACCTCTGTATGTGATGCACAATGGCCGGCTTTCAACGAACAATACCTGGTAGAAGATACGGTTAATTACACCATTTCTTTCAATGGTAAAGCACGTTTCAATATGGAATTTCCGGCTGATGCCGCCAGCGATGCGATTCAAGCCACTGTACTTGCCGACGAACGCTCGTTAAAATGGACAGAAGGCAAAACACCGAAGAAAGTTATCGTAGTCCCGAAGAAGATTGTTAACATTGTTATTTAATACCTACACACAAAATGATTAGTAAACCCACAAAATCCGATGTAATGCGAGAGTTGAGAGATTATATTTTCATCACTCTCGGACTGATAAGTTATGCATTAGGCTGGACAGCTTTTCTGATTCCTTATCAGATCACTACAGGTGGAACAACCGGTATCGGTGCCATCATCTATTATGCAACAGGTTTCCCCATTCAATGGTCCTACTTCATCATCAACGCTGTCCTGATGACATTTGCTATTAAGATACTCGGTCCGAAATTCAGTATAAAGACGACATACGCCATCTTTATGCTCACTTTCTTCTTATGGTTCTTCCAACTGATCATTGTGGACGATAAAGGAGCTCCGCTTCAGTTGGTAGGAGAAGGGCAGGACTTTATGGCTTGCATCATCGGAGCCATCATGTGTGGTCTCGGATTAGGGGTGGTATTTAATAATAACGGCAGCACAGGTGGTACCGATATCATTGCAGCCATTGTTAATAAATATAAGGACGTTACTCTCGGACGAATGATCATGTTCTGTGATATCATTATCATCAGTTCATGCTATTTCATCTTTAACGACTGGCGCAGAGTGATATTCGGTTTCGTTACCTTGTTTATCATCGGTTTCGTTCTGGACTATGTAGTCAACAGCGCCCGTCAATCGGTACAGTTCTTTATCTTTTCGAAAGATTATGCAAAGATTGCCGACCGCATTACGAAAGAAACCCATCGGGGAGTGACCGTACTTGACGGATTGGGCTGGTACAGCCAGAATAATGTAAAAGTATTAGTTGTACTTGCCTACAAACGTCAGTCACTCGATATTTTCCGTTTGGTGAAAGATATCGATCCGAATGCTTTTATCTCGCAGAGTTCGGTAATCGGTGTATATGGTGAAGGATTCGACCGCCTGAAAATAAAATAAACTGCATACAATGAAACGTAAACTTGTTTTCGCAACCAATAATGCACATAAGCTGGAAGAAGTATCTGCTATCTTAGGGGATAAAGTCGAGCTACTCAGCCTGAATGACATCAATTGTCATACAGATATTCCGGAGACAGCAGAGACTCTTGAAGGCAATGCATACCTCAAATCATCTTTTATTTACCGGAACTACGGATTAAACTGCTTTGCCGATGACACGGGACTGGAAGTTGAATCACTGGGAGGTGCTCCGGGTGTCTATTCGGCCCGTTATGCCGGTGGAGAAGGACACAATGCGGAAGCCAACATGTTGAAACTCCTCCACGAACTGGAAGGAAAAGACAACCGTAGAGCGCAGTTCCGTACGGCTATTTCGCTCATTCTGGATGAAAAGGAGTATCTCTTCGAAGGAATCATAAAAGGCGAAATAATCAAAGAAAAAAGAGGTGATTCCGGATTCGGATACGATCCGGTATTCGTTCCTGAAGGATACGACCGGACCTTTGCCGAATTAGGTAATGAAATTAAAAATCAAATCAGTCATCGTGCTTTGGCTGTGAACAAACTATGTGAATTTCTTCGTTCGATCTGATCGATAAAACGAAATAAATAAAATGAATCCTTCGGCTGAATATAATTTCAAACCGAAGGATTTTTTTATACTTACCGATGTCGCAGACGGCACTTCCCCACCCGCTACTAATGTGACCAAGTATGACATCAAACATCAGGAGATGAATGGGTACATGCGAAATACATAACGAAGCTGAATAAAATTCATTTCAATACTTCATTCATCCTGAAACACTAAGCTTACATTACAAAAACATCCGGATGTTCTGCATTAGAACATCCGGATGTTTTATATCATAACATGGGGATCTTATTCAGCAAAACATCCCCATGTTATTACTCTATACTCTTTACTTTATTCTTCCGGACTCTATCCTTTTTCTCTGGTCCTTTATCCAATTTATCCCTCTTTTTCCTAAAGAGTAACCGCCATTCAATGGATCTTTCCTGTTTAAACACTATACACTTATTATTAACAGGTATTTCAACCGGTCTTGTTAATAACAAAAAATCTATTATACCTTTATATATAAGTATAATACGATTCTTTTATATGATAAATACATTCAATATTAACCGGAAAGTTAACTTATTATTCACAACCTGTTTATAAGCCTAACTTAGCTGAAATCTCCAGCATCCGTTTAATCGGCTTTACCGCCTCTCTGGAAACTTCCGGGTCAACAGTTACTTCCGGGAATTCGTATTTAAGGCAATTATAGAGCTTTTCCAGCGTGTTCAGCCGCATGAAGTTACATTCATTGCATCCACAGGTACTATCGTTAGGAGGAGCCGGAATGAATGTTTTTTGAGGGCACTTTTTCTGCATCTCGTGTAAGATACCAGCCTCCGTGGCCACAATGAACCGTTGCTTGTCACTGTTCACTGCATATTTTAATAAAGCCGCTGTAGATCCCACCATATCGGCCAACTTTAATACCACACTCTTACATTCGGGATGCGCCAATACTACCGCATCGGGATATTGTGCTTTCAGTTCTACAATCTTCTCCACCGAAAACTGTTCATGCACATGGCAAGCTCCGTCCCACAACAGCATTTCACGTCCTGTAATCGAATTGATATAATTTCCCAGGTTACGATCCGGGCCGAAAATAATCTTTTCATCTTTCGGGAAACTTTCAACGATCTGTTTTGCATTAGTCGAAGTCACTACTACATCTGTCACCGCTTTCACAGCTGCCGTTGTATTCACATACGAGATCACCGTATATCCGGATGTGCTTTCACAAACTCAGCAAACTTATCTGCCGGACAGCTGTCTGCCAACGAACATCCTGCATTCAAGTCGGGCACCAGCACCTTCTTGTCCGGACAAAGCACCTTTGCGGTTTCTCCCATAAAATGAACGCCACACATCACAAGAATATCCGCATCGGTTTTGGCTGCAATTTGAGCCAAAGCCAGACTGTCCCCAATGTAGTCGGCAATATCCTGTATTTCGCCTTTCTGGTAATAGTGTCCCAAGATTACTGCATTCTTTTCTTTTTTCAGTTCATTGATGGCTGCTTTCAGATCAATGCTTTTGTCTACGGGCTCGTCAACGAATCCCTTATTCACCCATTCTTCTCGATTCATTATATTCTTATTTTTTCTCTTCTTTTAAAAAGAAATCCTTTGTTAGTGATTATAGCCTGTTAATAGTGTTAGCAAATAAACCGGCTTTTTCTTGCCGGATAAGTTATTAGTTACTTATCTAAGTTTATAATCAGTTTATGAACGTGTCTATTTATTGATAATAAGCTATATTGCTAACTTCATTAACACCTTGTTGATAAAGTGCAAAGTTAAAAACTTTATGGATATAAACAGGCTAATTAGTACTGAAAAATCTGTTGAAGTATGCTTGGAAAGTTGAAGCTAACTTTTTTGTATTGTTCATATCCCGTTGCTCTTATACCTTCATTTGAATAATGCAAGAATTAGTTTTCAAAATATATGCTGATTCTTTTGACAGGTTTTAAACCGTTATCAACACCTATGTTAACAAGAAAAGAATTACTTTTGCAACATACTAACAGAAACGACATCATCATGCGAAAATTGAAAATAACCGAGCTGAACCGGATAAGTATAGAAGAGTTTAAAGAAGCTGATAAATTGCCTTTAGTTGTAGTGTTGGACGATATACGGAGTTTGCATAATATCGGTTCTGTGTTTCGTACGGCAGATGCTTTCCGGATTGAATGTATTTATCTGTGTGGAATTACGGCTACTCCTCCCCATCCTGAGATGCATAAGACAGCTTTGGGAGCCGAGTTTACAGTGGATTGGAAGTATGTTAATAACGCAGTTGAAACGGTTGATAACCTCCGGAGTGAAGGATATGTGGTATACTCTGTCGAACAGGCGGAGGGGAGTATCATGTTGGATGAGTTAACACTGGACCGTTCGAAGAAATATGCTGTAGTTATGGGAAATGAAGTAAAAGGAGTGCAGCAGGAGGTTATTGACCATTCGGATGGTTGTATTGAGATTCCCCAATATGGCACAAAACATTCATTGAATGTATCGGTAACAGCAGGAATTGTGATCTGGGATTTATTTAAAAAGTTGAAATAGTCTTGTAGATGATCTTTGTTAAATATCTTATGGTTTTAGAATAAATTACTGTATAATTATT
>ENA-OQIG01000712-OQIG01000712.1-human-gut-metagenome-genome-assembly--contig:-NODE-712-length-17741-cov-4.466163_pt1 | contig 17741 bp, 19 predicted proteins | sample MGYA00242576_ERZ504741 | MGnify/ENA primary metagenome ERZ504741 (study PRJEB26092, sample SAMD00036436) | human gut metagenome | host: Homo sapiens | study: EMG produced TPA metagenomics assembly of... | reverse complement strand
TATCTGATTCACTGCATCAACATAACGATCCTGTTCCAAAAATTTATCGGACGGATAAATACAATGATGGGATTCCAAAAACTTCAGGATTAATATGTTTTTGCAGACTGTTGACTCCCAGGGCAATTCCTGCCTGGTTCATGCCATATCTGGCAAGCTGTCCTGCCTCTGTAACGATCATCAGATCCGGACCGTCATCTCTAAGAATCTGTAAGATCACGGTGCCATATTCCTGCCATGTGTAAGTGTCCCAGTTCTGTGCCAGGATCGTATGTCCATTAGCAGAAGCATCCGGCAATACTGCAACGCTGGAACAGCCATCCAGTTCCTCCTTATCAGAAGGGGGTCTGCGTACCAGAGTCATAGCCTCTGACCGTGAATTTAAGGTTAAAAGGTCATCAAACTCTACATCTGCGCCCTGGGCGATCCCTTCTAATTCATCTAAAAGTTCCGGTGAGTAAGAATGGATAAAAGGAAGAAATTCTTTGGATATCACTTTTGCTTCATCCCAGCTTACCGCCGTGTGCCCGCCATTAAAAAACCGGATATAGCGCTCCAATACTCCCTGTATCAGTTCTTTACATTGAACTCCATAATCTACTCCACGTTCTCTGTGGTTTTTACCACGGATAGTGAAAACAGGCATCTCCATATTATTCTCTCCTCTCTTTACTTGATAAACATAGTAACACCAGGGCCAAGAGGCAGGTTAAATGCCCACCAGACACCTAATATGAGCAGTTCCGTGATCATAGTCGCTATTGCATATGGCATACAGCCTGCAAAAACCGTTCCCATACCGGTGTTTTACTCTTGTCTGTATTATACTTACCGAGAAGTCCTACGATCAGTGCCACATCAGAAGAGATCGGTGCGATCGCATTGGTAGCAGAATCTCCGATGCGGTATGCTACTGTAGTTAAAGCCGGGCTAAAGCCGATCGCATAAAGCATTGGGATCAGGATCGGTGCCAGGATCATCCACTTTGAAGATCCGGAAGTCATAAATAAATTTAAAAATGTAGAGAAAAATACAATAAATACAATAAGGCCAAATCCATTGATACCTGATGTTTTTATCCATTCAGCGCCTGCAGCACCTAATGCAGTCGGAATATTAGATGCATTAAACAGGTAAATAAATAAGGAGGCCGGAAGTGCGATAACCATGAAATTAACCATGGAATTAATACTGCCTGCAAGCATCTTAGGCAGGGAATTCCAGTCTTTTAAAGCACCAGTTGTACGTCCATAGGCAATTCCTGTAACCATAAAGAATAAAAATAACAGTGTTAACACACTCTTTAATAACGGAGAGTTGGGAACAAGGCTTCCATCATCTGCACGGAAAACAGAATTTTGCGGAATGCATATGATGACCAGTAATGCCAGGTAAATAACTGCTGCGATCGCTGTATTCCGGAGTGCCTTATGCTCCAGGGAGATAAATCTTTATCTGAAGAGCCAATCTGGATAAGACTTAAATCCTTTGCTTCACCGATAAAGCCTCTGACAAATTTTGTTGTTACCAGGGTAAATACCAATGTCAGGACAATGGCGCATGCAAACATAAAATACCAGTTCTGGAGTACATGTACAGTAGAGGTGTCAATTCCCAGAGAAGAACATACAGATTCATTGATACCACTTAACAGTACATCCAGATTTCCAACAAATACATTGGCAGACATTCCGGCATTACCTGCCGCATATGCCAAAATAATGCCCAGCCACGGATTATACCCCATTGAAGCAAATACCGCCGCTGCTACTGCTGTACAGCCTAAGATACCTGCATTAGAGGCTGTATTTGCATTGATCGCAATAAATGAAACAATGGCAAATACAAATGCGGGACGTACACCTGCGATCGTTCTCTTAATAAACGCACCGAACAGTCCCACCTGTTCTGCCAGTCCGATGGACAGCATCAGCAGGCCCATCATCATCATTGGTGAAAAGTTATAATAAATACTGTATAAATTCTGTGTTACATAATTTATGGTCTCTTTATTTAACAGGTTCTTTATAGTAACTGTTACAATTTCCCCGCCTGTTCCTTTGGAAGATGCACTTTCATAAGTCACAGAAACACCTGCAAATATCACAGAAAGAACAATTGCCACCACGATCAGGATCGTAAACAGATAAAATGGATGCGGCAGTTTATTACCAATAACCTCAACACCATTAATAAACCGGAAAAACAACCCCTTTTTTTCTTCTTTTGTCTTCTCCATACCTGATTCTCCTTTACTTTGTTTCATATACGACTTCTCCGCCAACAACTGTCTGCAGGGAGCAGATATCTTTTATTTCTTCTTCCGGGCATTTCATATAGTCACGGTCGATCACAACAAAATCTGCCAGTTTTCCCGGCTCGATACTGCCTTTTAACTGCTCTTCAAATGCTGCGTAGGCCGCCCAATTTGTATAAGAGCGCAGTGCTTCCTCCCGGGTCATTGCTTCCTGTGGATGCCATCCTCCTTCCGGTTTTAAATGCTCATCTTTTCTTGTTACCGCACAATACATGCTTAAAAATGGATTGCAGCTTTCTACCGGTGAATCCGTTCCGTTTGGTAAAGGATTTCCCTGGTCGATCAATGTTCTCCATGCATATGCACCTTTTATGCGCTCTGCTCCCAGACGTGCATCTGCTACATTTTTATCCGTCCGTAAAAATACAGTCTGATGAGTAGGTATAACCCCCAGTTTGCGGAAGCGTTCTATGTCTTCCGGAGCAATGATCTGGCATGCTCACTTCTGAGTCGCGCATCTTTATCTGGAAGCTCCTTTAAAAGCTGTTCATATACATCCAGGCACTGACGGTTAGCTGCATCTCCAATTGCATGGCACCAGTCTGGAAACCAGCCTTCGCGCCTCATACAATACAGAATACAACTGGTCATTTGTCCACTTTCCATTTCCTTTATGACCTGGCTGGTCTTCATAGTCCTCTAACATCCATGCACTTCTGGCTCCTAAAGATCCATCAAGGGATATCTTATAGGCTCTGGCTGTAAGACGATTGTCATACATACCAATGCGGAGTCCCTTCTTAAAGAATTTTAAAGAGCCTTCCATCAGTTCCTGGTAATTCGGACGTCCCAGTACACGCATACTTACATAGATCCTTAATTTCAGACGCTCTTTTTCATATAATTCCTGCCATGCTTCCACCCACTCTTCCGGTGAGCCGGCATCCTGAACAGATGTTAAACCATTTGAAAAGAATTCCTGCTGGGCCAGCAATACGATCTTCTGGATCTGTTCCTTTGTATACGATGGTATCGCTTTATTAAATGGATCCTGCGCCTGATCAGTAACCACACCAAGGAGACTTCCATCCTGCTTATGTAAAAATTCTCCCCTGCTGGGTCTGGTGTATCCTTTGTGATCCCTGCTGTTTCAAATGCCTTTGTATTCGCCCATGCAGCATGTCCGCAGGCTCTTGTAAGGTATACCGGTGAATCCGGCGCCACAGCATCCAGATCCTCTTTGCTAGGAAATGATGGATCATCCCATGTATCATTGATCCATCCCCGTCCAATGATCCACTCTCCTTTTTTTGCACTGCTGTAAGCATCGGCAACCATGTCCAGGATCTCCTGCTTTTGTTTCGATACCAGATTCAGGTTCAGCTTCATAGCACCTGTATTGGTAATGTGAAGATGGGCATCGATCAATCCAGGCAGTACTGTTTTTCCCTGAAGATCTATGATCTTCGTGTGTTCATCACAATTTTCAAGAACCTCCTCTGTACTACCAACAACACTAAATCTGTCTCCCGACACCCCGAATGCAGCGACTGTGGAAAATTTATCATCTGCAGTATAAATATTCCCGTTGATCCATGCCATATCCAGTTTTCGCATCTTGATTCCTCCTCCTGTTTTTACATATGTGCTCTCGAATCTTTTTGTACTTGATTTTGCGAGAAGATTTTTTGTCAGTTGTGCCCAAATTTTTGAGGCGTACGCGGTGCGTACGTTGATAAAATTCGGGTGCGACTGACGGAAAATCGGCCGCAAAGGCAAGTGCATGAAAGACTCCGAGAGTACATACATCATATTGACAGCCTTATTATTTTCAGCTAATATGATTGTAACTATTTTTGCAAATATAATCCAATACTAATTATTTATAAATTCTATAACATAAATGAATTGAATTTTCCGAATACTTATTCATTAGAGTTTCATCCTCTATTACAGTTTGTATTCCGCAGAAAGGATGATCATAAATGGATCTGGATAAGGTCACTTACCTTCTGGCACTTGCCGATACCAGAAATTATTCACGGGCTGCTGAACAATGCCATATATCACAGCCTGCTTTAACACGTTATATTAAAAACCTGGAAGAAGAATTAAATGTAACACTATTCGACCGGTCTTCCTTTCCCATCCGGCTTACCTATGCCGGGGAGCGATATATAGACGGTCTTTTGAAGATCCTGGAAATGAAGAAAAAACTGGATAAAGAAATGAGAGAAATCGCAGGACATGTCCAGGACCATATCTCAATCGGCATGCACAGCACCCGCTGTTACAGCTGGCTTCCCCGCATTCTCCCTGACTATCAGAAAGTCTGTCCCAAAGTAAAGGTCAAGCTGAGCGAGGGAAATTTAGCTAAATTACAAAGGATGTAAAAAATGGGGCGATCGATGTATTTTTATATGTTCAAAGCCTTCTGATCTTGATGGCCTGACATTTGTCCCTCTTTTTCAAGAAGAAATGACTCTTATTGTAAGCCGTACTGCAGCTGTTTTTCATAACTTAATACTTCCGGAAAACATCCCGGGAGTTCTCCAGTATATTCCTCCTCGTATTCTGGAACAGATTCCTTTCATTTCCCTGACACCAGGACATGGAACCTATGAATTTGCAAGGGAACAATTTAAAAAATTCCAAATATCCCCCTCTGTTTCTATGGAGCTTGACAATTCACCTACCGTGTACCGTTTAGTTCCCCAAAACAATGGATTTGGATTTGCTCCAGTAACTGTTACTTATGAAGAAAAATTTGACTATACACCTATTTTCTGCTCCATGGATCATCATGTGAGTTCAAGGGAAATCGGGTTGTTGTATCGGGATAGTTCTTCATTATCTCCTGCGGCCCGCCAGTTTATCCAGACAGCCAGAGAGGTTATCCCCAGTTTTGTAAAATCTGAGATCCCTCATTTTGAAGTCCGGGAAGATATTAACTTTTCTTAAACTCTATTAAATGAAAGTTTAAAATAATAACACCTGAAAGGTAAACCCAACAATGCTTTCCATATTATATGAAGATAACCATATTATAGTCGTAATAAAGCCAGACGGTCTGGAATCACAAAGCGGAAAAAGCTTTGCCCCGGACATGGTCAGTGAGATACGAAAACACCTGGCCAGTCATCCACAAGATATCCACAAATTAACAAAAGAAACATCCACAGCTTCAAAATATCCACAGCCACCTTATGTAGGAGTTATCCACAGACTAGACCGTCCGGTATCTGGTATTATGGTATATGCCAAGAATCCCAAGGCTGCAGCTTCACTTAGTACCAGCCTTCAGCAGGGAAAAATAGAAAAATGGTATCAGGCTGTGATCTGTGGAAAACCTGTGGATAACAATGGGACATATGTGGATTATCTTAAGCAGGACAAGAAAAACAACTGTTCACGGATTGTGGATAAGTCTGATCCTGAAAGCAAAAGAGCAGAGCTGGAATACAAAGTATTAGACTGTATACAAACGGAGGAAAAGGATCCCCAATACTTAAGTCTGGTAGAAATAAAGCTGCTCACCGGCAGGCATCATCAGATCCGGGTTCAGTTTTCCGGTCATGGAACCCCCCTTTATGGAGATGGCAAATACGGAAATAATGAAAAAGCTGTAAGAAAAAGCCTTGCTTTGTGTGCCTGCCATTTAAAATTTAAACACCCGGCAACTGGCAAGATCATGGATTTTCAGATAAAACCGGATACAGGAGCTTTTAAATTATTCAGCAAAAGCAACGACTAATACTAATAAACGAGCTGTGTACCTCTTTTTACCGTAGGTAACACAGCTCGAAAACTATAATTTCTAATTCAGATATTCCATAAGAACAGACAAGTAACTCTCTACTCCTATTTTCATGGCCTCTTCTTTCCAGGTAAATCGCGGATGATGGTTTACAAAACATTCCTCTCTCTCATGTCCTGAAAGCAGAAAGAAATAAGCTCCTGAAGTTCCTGTTGCATTCATATAATAGCTGAAATCATCACTTCCCTCATCATACTCCCCAATCTTTACCGAATCTTCCCCCATATTTTTACGGCAGGCAGAAATTACCAGATCCACAATTCCTGGATCATTGATGATTGGTTCATATCCATCTACATATTCCAGGTCAAATTTACAGTCCGTGATTTTTTCCATTCCTTCTGCTATATCATAAAGCTTCCTTTTTGTAATTTCTCTGGATTCCATATCATAGGAACGGGCATTCATGCTCATAGTTGCCTGTCCGGCTATAATATTGACAGCTGTTCCTACCTGCAAGGTCCTACACTGATGATTTCTGAATTTTTAAAGCTTCCTGTTTAATGTCCATAATCCATTCCTCTCTTTCTATAGCCAATTAGCCACAATACCTGCAAATACTACGGATGAAATAGAAACTGTTACAATACCGGCAATAACCATATGTGGCTGAAGATGGCTGCGTAAGTAATTTTTTTCTGCGTCATTTTCTCCTACACTATTGGCGATCTCATTTGCAAGAATATAGGTTGTAGGAAAACCGAATAATGCAGAAGCTCCCAATGCTGTGCTTTAACCCGCCATATCCAGACAATGGAACAGGAGCTTGGACATTCCCTCTTTATCAGGCGAAAAGGATACCGCAATGCACAGCTTACAGATCAGGGCGCTGAATTTTATCGCATTGCCTGGAATAAAGACTTCAAATCCTGGCATTCTGAAAATTTTGATGAAACCATACCACCACTGGTTATTTTAGAGCATGCAGCCCTTGCAGCCTATTTTATGACAGAAAAATCCTGGACTTTCTGCCCTTATACCACAGCCATACGGCTTCAAAAAAATGGAGCTTGCATTTACGAACTTAAGAATTCTCCTCCAGAGCAGGTGGTATATTATCTGGTAAATGAAAACCGAAAAACGGCTACAATCCATAAATTTCTGGAACTTTTAACTGAGAAACTCAAAACACTTCCGAAAGATAAGATTACTTCTTTTCTCAGTTAAAACAAACATAAAAGAAAAACCTTGCATAATCCTTCGAGCAGTTGTATAGTATTAATTGTAACGATACATAGTTTGATTACTACATGTAAAAGTTTTCAAAGCTTATATGACACATGCAAGGAGGTATCTGCTATGAGTGCAAAAATAAAAAGAAATATCTGCCGTATGAAAGACCCGGGAAGTGCCATTACCCATCTGATCGCTATGGTGTCTGCTGCCATCGCAGCTGTTCCCCTTCTGATCAAGGCAGCAAAAACGCAGGCTACCTGCATCTGGCAGCACTGGCGGTGTTTATTTTAAGTATGATCTGTCTGTATGGAGCAAGTACCCTGTACCATACACTGAATATTTCCCCTGTTATCAATAAGCGTCTGCGCAAACTGGACCATATGATGATCTTCGTCCTTATTGCCGGAACTTATACCCCGGTATGCCTGATCGTTTTAGGCGATCACACCGGCTGGAACCTTTTAGGCCTTGTATGGGGCATTGCCCTTGTTGGAATCATCATCAATGCCCTGTGGATCACCTGCCCTAAATGGTTTTCTTCCCTGATCTACATTGCTATGGGCTGGATCTGCATCCTGGCGATCTCCAAGATCATTGCAGCGCTTCCGTCAGGAGGCTTTGCATGGTTACTTGCAGGCGGTATCATTTACACAGTTGGAGGCATCATCTACGCCCTGAAACTGCCTATCTTTAATTCCAGACACCGCTATTTCGGTTCCCATGAGATCTTTCACCTGTTTGTCATGGGCGGCAGTCTGTGTCACTATATGATGATGTATCAGTTTGTGGCATAAACCTGGTCCTCTGCAACCATGCACAGATCCATATTGCAGCCATGACTGATCAGCTCCTCTTTCTTTTTCCGGGGGAGCTGTTTGATTGCGTATTCCCGCTTCATAGCCTCCTGTTTTGTCTCAAAGGCTTCATAATAGGCCAGTGTAACCGGCCTTCTGGATTTTGTGTATTTGGCTCCGGTGCCGCTGTTGTGGCATGGAGCCGTTTTTTTAAGTCATTGGTCCATCCGCAGTACAATGTTCCGTCTGCGCAGTGGAGTATATAGGTATAATTCATGTCTTTCCCCTGATGCACTATCTTATGATCTTACAGACCCCGGTCCCTTTCCTCTCCTGGTGCCCACTGGGTTATGTACCAGGCAGGGCAAAAAGCCCTGCCGTCCAGGTTCCGGAACCTGTAAGATCTATATAAAGCATCAGCGGATGCGTTACTATCATTATACGCTGATGCTTTTAAACTGTGTCAGTCCTTTTAAATTTTCCTTCTGAAAACTAAAAACGCCTGCCGCCGCCACCATGGCTGCGTCCGCTGCTGGAAGTATGTACTGTGCTCCGTCCTGATGAACTGCCTCCTGAATGTCCTCTGCCGCTTCCACCGGAAGTATTCCTTGGAATAGGAATGGAGCGGACAAACTGATTGACTAGCTTATCACCGGTAACAGAAAAATGAAAAGCGCAGTCTGCCCTGTATGCCTGAAGGCTGTTAGCTGCTTCCCTGCTGCTCTGCTTCATGGCATAGCGTTTTTTATGTCCATACACACAGAGCCTGCCAGAATACCGGCGATCACAACCGCTGCCACTGCCTCATACCAGCGGATACTGCGGTAACGGACGATTTCCCCGGTATCACGGTCATAAGTATACTGACCAGACTCCACTCCCTGTTTCACATAGTCACTTACATCTTCCAGAAAAATCTGGGAAGCTGCCGCAAAATCCCTGTTTCCCAGATTTCCATATACATCATCTAAGATGGTTTCAATGCGCTCATCTGTAAGCAGGGTGATCATTGTCCCTGAAGTAGAAATATAACATTCTCCTCCTGACTGGCCCGGTCCGTCCATATAGTACAGAAGCAGTACACCGCTGGCTTTCTTTCCGACGCCAAATCCGCCGTAATCATAATAATCATCTGCATATTCTTCCGCCGTGCGGTCGTCTGCATAAGCGCTTACTACGACTACATCCATTTTTGTGTTTTTTCTGCACTGGGCGATCTCTTCCTCTAACTGGATCTTTTCTGTTTCACTGAACAGTCCCGCCTGGTCAAACACCCGCGTCTGACCGCTTACAGCTCCTGTCTGATCTGCCCACACTGCCATACTGCCCATGATCAGAAATACACAGATCAGCAGACCGGTCATTATCCCTTTTATCTTTTTCATCTCATCACCTCATCAGCCGATCCAGTATCCTAAAAACAGCAATATCACACATACCGGGATAAAAATACTTAAAAATAAAACTGCCAGCTTTTTCTGATCCACCGGAAGTTCACCCCATATCTTTCCCGTCTGTCCGTTTAAGGCAAAATAGTAGATCTTTCCTCTTGCCTTATCATTGTAAGTCACTGTCCACACAGGAAGCAGGGCCGTTGCCCAGGTCTCTCCTGTAATATCCGCCTGGTTCTTTCGTATCTGAACGCTGGAATAATTTCCTGTCTGACTGCTGAGACTGGATAATGCAAACTGCCTTACTTCTTCTTTCACTTCATTTACAAAACTGTCCTTTTCCATATCCCTGTTTTCTGCCATAAATCCGGAAAGATAACCCATGGAAAGTCTTTTTTCTCATTCAGGCGGTAAGGCAGCACACCGTCGATCAGCTTTCGATTGGCTTTTTTTAAGGCATTTCTGGCTACAGAGTCAACGTTCATATCTCCCTGTCTGCGGATATCATAAACTTTTGTCTCTGTATAGCGCATTCCCGCCATATCCCACACTCTGACCGTCTTTCCCTCTGCCTGCAGATCACCTTTCACCTGGCAGCTATATAACCAGTAAGGAAAATACACACCGGTCATGCTCTCGATCTGACTGGCAGAGAAGAAATAATCAGGTACAAATTTTTTCCGGCCCACCCACTGGGTAAATATTTCCTGAGCCTTTTTCTTATCGATCTGGAAAGGAACTACATAATCAGGCTTAAACTCACCCCGCAGCTTTTCCTCCAGGACAATGGGATTGTGACAGTAGTAGCAGAAAGAAGCCGCTGTTGTCTCGTCTGTGACGATCTGGGCGCCACAGCTGGGGCAGGTGTACATGATGGGGGTAACAGTCTTTTTGGAGCCTGATACATGTTCCTCTGTCCCAGCCTCAGATCCTGCTCCTTCTGGTTCAGGATCACGCTGGACTTCTGCCTGCTTTCTGGCCTTCTCAAGCTCCCGCTTCTCTATCTCGTCCAGTTCTTCCTGTGAAAACTCGGAAAGGCAGTATTCACATTTATATTTCTGCTTTTCTGCATTAAACGTAAGCCCACCGCCGCAGTTGGGGCATTTATAGGTTATCACTCCCATACTCAGGCTTCTCCTCTTGGGCTTCCACATTCACTGCAGAACTTGCCCTTATTAACAGTACCGCAGTTTGGACAGGTCCACTCTACGGAAGGCCTTGGTTTTCCACACTCGCTGCAGAATTTTCCTGTGTTTTCCACATGGCAGGCAGGACAGATCCACGGCTGATTTGCAGTCTGCGCCGGCCGGACTGCTTGGGCGCCTGCATTTGCTGCTCCATAACCATCTGTCCGCCCTGGAAGCCTCCATTTCCTGTTCCATATGGCATCTGCTGTCCCTGCTGCATCTGCCGGTTCATCTGCATCTGCTGCATATTGGTTGCGGAAGCGGCTCCCATAAACGCACCGCTGTTCTGCATGCCAAATCCCATTCCCATATATCCTGCCATGGCACCATTTGAATTGGTTCCGGCGCCTTTCAGACCTTCGGCAATGGTACTTTGTACATAACCTTCTCTTACGGAAGGATCTCCCATCATAGCGCCTTTGTTGCGCATGTTGATCAGTTCCTGGGATGTCTCATCGTAGGAAATACTTGCAATTCCCACAGACTGGATCTCCATACCACGCAGTTCTTTCCACTGCTCATCCAGTACATTTGCCATATATTTTCCCAGTTCCATGCTCTTGGACGGAACATAGGAAATGCGGATACCATCTGCTGACATCTGGTTAATGGAAGTCTGCAGTGCCTCTAAAAACTCATTTAAGTACTGCTCATTAATATCTTCCATTTCCAGGCGTTCTGCATTTTTCGGAACCACTTCTGCATAGAATTTCAGCGGATCTGTGATCTTAATGGAATACGTTCCATGGGCCCGTAAAAACAACTCTGCATTATAAAAACTGTCAAAATAGTTGATGGCATTTTTGGTACCAAACTTCAGTCCCCGGATCTCCTGAAGATTGATATAATATACCCTCTGTGCAGTGGGGGCAATACCGCCAAAACGGATCCTTCCCAGGGACTCTTTTACTGCTTTTCCCAACGTTCCGTTCATCAGGGAAGGCTGTGTATCCAGGCTTACTTTGTAATATCCAGGCTCTGCCGTATAATCCACTACTTTTCCGCCGTCTACCAAAAGCATGAACTGATCCGGGTATACATGGATAATGGAACCTTCTGTTACCATGTTATCGGAACCTTTTCCATTTTCCCCTTTTCCTTTACGGATCTGAACGCCCTTTGTAAAAACAGTCTGGGCCCCCATATTGTCAGGTTCTAAGGCCTCCAGCACTGATCCGCCAGTCCCGTTCCTACTGCATGTGCTGCCGCTTTTATAATTCCCATTTATTTTTTCCCCTTTCTACTGGTTTTCTTATGCTTTATGGGCTCTACAAAATGGATCGCCCGGTTGATCAGGGCCATTCCCGCTGCCAGCTGGATCAGGATACTGAAACCGATCCAGTGCTTTATGATAAATCCATTTTCCGGTATTCCAAAATAACTTACAATATCTGCTAACGGTGTTCCTCTTCCTGCCTGTCCCCCGATCACTGCCATAAATGTAACAGCCGGATTTAACAAAAACAGATAAAAGAAACCACCGGAAGAAGCTTTCGCACTGCTCTCACCTAAAACATAGGCTGCGCTCCGCTGCAGATCCATTCCTGATACGGAAAGAGCAAAGCGGTTCAGAAAGTAAGTTCCCGCAACCACAGCGGTCAGTGTTCCATATGTTACAACCGTTGAAACCGTAGATCTCTTAAAAGCTGCTGAAAAACAGATGCCAATACTTCCTGCAAAAAAAGCTACTGTTACATAACATAGGATCAGAGAAAACGCATCTGTCCAGGTAATTCCTCCATATACAAATACCATGGCAACTGCCGGAAAACTGGAAAGGATCAGCAAAAATAAGGTACTGAGGCACTTAAAAGCTTTCCTGTTACGATCTGTCCGGCACTCATCCGTGTAGTCAGCATCAGATCTAAGGTCTGCCGCTCCCGTTCCCCGCTGATCGCTGAAGCAGTCACTGCAGGAACGATAAACATTAACAGGATAAATTCCATGGACGTAACAAATTCATATAATTCCATAAAACTGCTGTACTGGATACTGGCTGACGCCTTTACCTGCATGATCACAGAATACATATTTAAAAGAGTCACCAAAAACAAGATCCCATTAAACAGGAAAATGATCAGGGGCAGCTTCATGCTTCTGGAACTTACCCGCATTTCCCGGTTATAGACCGGATTCTGCTTCATAAGACGTCACCACCCTTTCTTCTTCATGGTCAGTCAACTGCATAAAGACTGTTTCCAAGCTGCCTTTCTCTCTGGTAAAGCCATTTACCAGCACATCACTGTCGATCAGCTGCTGCAGCAGGATCGCCTCATCCTGGGCATCCCCGGTGAAGCGGACACAGATATCCTTTTCCCTCATGGAAATAGTGCGCACACAGGGGTGGCTCTTTAAAATAGACAACGCTTTTTCCATGTTGCTGTAAACAGAGATCACCAGGGGATTGGACGCATTGACCCTTGATAAAATGTCCTGGATATTTCCCTCTAAGATCATCCTTCCCTGGTCAATGATACCGATATCCGTACACATTTCAGAAAGTTCCGAGAGCACATGGGAGCTGATGAGAATGGTCTTTCCCGCAAATTTCAGGTCTTCCAGTATCTCCTTAAACTCCACTCTTGTGCGGGGATCCAGTCCGGAAGTAGGCTCATCTAAGATCAGGATCTGGGGATCGTGGATCAGCGCCCTTGCCAGACACAACCGCTGTTTCATACCTCTGGAAAGACCGTCCACATAAAAATCCAGCTTATCTTCCAGACCCACCTGCTCCAAAAGGGCAGTGTAACGTTTCCTTGCCACCAGTCCGTCCAACTGATAACAGGAAGCAAAGAAACTCATATATTCCCCTACTGTCAGGTTATCGTAAACACCGAAAAAATCAGGCACATATCCAATACAGGACTTTAACTGGTCCGGATCTGCCAGAGCATCTTTTCCGTTGATCAATACGCTTCCCTCTTCTGCCTGTAAAAGCCCGGTCATGATCTTGATCGCCGTCGTCTTTCCCGCTCCATTGGGACCGACAAATCCATAAAGAGCGCCTTCCTTTACAGTCATGTCCAGACCACTTAAAGCATGATATTTGCCATATATTTTATGCAGATTTTCAATCTTAAGCATTACTTGCTCCTTCCTGTGACTGTAAGTACCGGAAGCATGATATTCCAGGTATATTCTCCTGTGGTATCATATACATACTTCACTGTAATGGTATTTCCCGGTGACAGATATTCTTCCAGCTCTTCCCTGGTATAGTGATCTTTCTCCGGCTTCATCAGATCATAGTCCCCTGTATTGTAATTATAAAAATACATGCCGCCTGTAAATGGAACTGTGTAATAATAACGCAGACTGTCAGAAGCCTCTGCTGTCAGCGGATGGAAGTCCAAAGCTTCCACATCTGTTTCATTTCCCAGATAATACTCCAAGATCACAGGCGCCATTCCATACATGGTATTTCTGTCCGCGTCATATTCTCCGGAAAGAACATTTGGCTGTTTCTGCATGGCAGATCTGTATACATTTCCGCCCTTTTCATAATTTACATCCAGTTCTGAGGTAAGAAGGGTACAGCCATAAGCCTCATAGTCATTTTTCTTCAGGAAATCCAGATTTTCTTTTCCTCTTCCAAAAGCAACCACACTGGCCTGTGCATGATAACCGGAAAGATAATTTTCAATATAAAATGAAAGCAGATTGGCCCGCTCTAATGCCTGAACATAGGTGGCATCTTCATATCCCCGTTTCTGTCATACAGGGAAACGCCTGTGATCTGGGAAGCCAGCGCATAGCTGAAATTGGTCGCGCAGAAAGTCACCTGACGGTTATCTAAGGAGATCGTCTCACCTGGTTCCATATTTCCGATCAGCAGCAGCTGATTGTAAAGAAGAATTGCTGCGTTCTCTACTGCATAAGAATAGTTATTGGTAAGAGTACCGGAAACTGTTCCGTTAAAAGCCCGGATCTCACCTGAGAAACCTTCTCCTGTTTCATTCTGGGTGTGAAGCTCCATCTGGAAAATTTTGGAATTAAAGGCCCCTGTATCCACTGCCTGGATCCAGGTGGCATCTTCCCCATAGCGATGGTGATATCTGCTTCTCCTTCACCGAAAAATTCCTTCGATGGATTTTGGTCATAATAAGGACTGCCTGTAACAGGATACAGACGGTACTGGGGATTTAATTCCACTGAATATGTCTTATTATAAGGAGCCCGCATATTGATAAAAGTCGTCTCTGTTTTATCTGTCTGACTGGTATTTTCTATGGTAGCGTAAGTGAAAAACGGGCCCTTAAAACGGGTTCCTGTTCCCATTAAGATCACCATACCAGTGGTACAGATGGCGATCAGTGCCACTGCAGGCTGGTAATATTCCCGCAGATCTCTTTGTTTTAAGAAGAAATAAAGTCCCGGACTGCCAGGCAATATATGCCACTGCCAGGGTCATGTAAAATCCGATCTTTGGAAGATTGCGAATATTTCCTGTATTTACCAGACTCTGGACAGACCAGACTGGTTGTAATTTCCACCACCTGCGTTGCTGTTTAAGGTATTGATTCTGTCTTCACCAAGGAGTGCTGTAAGGAAATAATCTGCATAGGAGTTGTCTTTTAAACAATATTCTTCCAGATCCGTAAAATCAAAAATTGCTGCCGCTGCCATTCCATTTCCTACAGAAGTAGCAGAAAGAACCGTAAGGGAACCACTTGTAAGCAGGTCTGTTCCGCCTTTTAAATCCACTTCTGTTCCTTCCAGGGAAAGAATATTTTCCCCCGGTTCCCTGGCTGTACGGTCCTGTCCCATCTGGATCTCGTAAACCATTCCAGGTGAAACCGGATATTCCAGCAATTGTTTACTGAAAGCAGATAATGTTTCATCTCCCCTGGCACCTGTTCCAAACAGTAAAATACCGCCACGGTGTACCCATTCCCAGATCGCCTCTGTCTGCTCTTCTGTAAGGGTCTCTGAGTTAAAATCCGTGATCAGAAGCACATCTAACTGGTCCAGTCCCAGTTCTGTATCCGGCAGATCATACACAGACAGGTCAATGGTCTTTGTACGCAGCATACTGTAATTGACACCTACCTGCTCCAGATAGGAAAGGCGTTCCGGCTCATCACAAAGTACACCGATAAACAGCTGGGCTGCATCTGTGTTCAGATCCATTTTCAGCCGTTTGCTAAGTACCTCATTGCCGGCCCCATCCATAAGTGTGATGTACATCAGGTCTGACTTGCTGCAAAGAGAGATATTTAACTTCTTTTCAAGGCTGCTGTCTCCCTGGATCATGACCGGAAATTCGTAGCGGTATGTATCATATTTTTCCTGGGAATTGTTGCTGTAACCGTCATAGTCCGGTTCCTGGGAAGTAACGCACAAAGTTCCTTCAAAGGTTTCCTCTGACGTATTGTCTAACTGTATATCCAGTGGAAGAAAACGCCCGCTTTTTGCCACATTGTCATATCCATAGACCACATCCATACGGATAGGGCCTTCCTCTGGCGCTGCTTCTGTTTTAAGCACCTGCTCACTGTCCGTACTGTCGGAAGTATCCGCTGATGCCCCTGCCGCTGTCCCCATTCCCGGTCCGTCTGCTGTCATGGCAGCCAGAGCCGAAAAACTCATGGAAGCGGACAATATGACCGCAAAAAGGGTGCCTCTCAGCGCCCTTTTTTTTCTCATTCCAACCATTTTATTTTTGCCTGTATCCATCCTGTAATTCCTCTTTAATTACTGTTTTCGTCCTCAATATTTCCAAAATTTTCCTTATTTACATCAAAACGAACCTGAAGTTTTACAGTAAATACGGTTCCGTTAAGATCACTGGCTACACTAATGGTCCCTCCATGCATATCCACGATCTCCTTTGCAATGGCAAGTCCCAGTCCAGTTCCTCCTGTACTGCTGGAGCGGGACTGCTCTACACGGTAAAATTTATTGAAAATAAGAGGAAGCTCGTCTGCCGGGATCACATATCCATAGTTGGTAACAGAAACTGTTACTGTTTCGCTTTCTGCATGGATCTGCACCAGGACCCGCTTTCCATCTGCTCCGTATTTAATGGCATTTCCGATCAGATTGTCAAACAGTCTGGCTAAAAGATTTCCGTCTGCGTTAATAGTCTTGGCAGGCACATTACTCTGCAGATCATAAGACAGACCCTTTTCCACAAAATTAGGATACGCCTCTTCCAAAAGCTGTCCCAACAGCTTCACAATATCAAGCTGTCCCACATGCATGGCGATCTTGCCATAATTTAACTTGGTAAAACCAAACAGATCCTCGATCAGCTTCTCCAGCCTTCTTGACTTTCCATATGCGATCTCTATGTATTTATGCTGCATATCTTCCGGGATCTGACGGTTCCCTGCCAGAAGTTCCAGATAACCGATAATGGAAGTAAGAGGGGTTCGCAGATCATGGGCCACATTAGTGATCAGCTCGTTTTTCGTCCGCTCCGACTCACGCTCTTTTTCCATCAGCTGCTTGATATCCGCTGCCATCCTGTTTAAATTGGCAGCCATACCGGAAAACTCGTCATCCCCGATCACATCGATCACTGTATTTAAGTTTCCTTCTGATATATTCTGCACTGCATCAGATATTTTACTGATATAGCGGATATAGGGTTCCTGAAGGATCATAAATGTAATGGAAAACAGCAGGATCCCCAGGATCAGATACAAAAGCACCACCGCTGTATGCTGCTTTTCGATCGCCTGGACCATCAGGACCATTTTTCCCTTGTTTCCCATATACCGTGCCACCATAGACAGGTTTGTAACAAAGAACACCTCTACCAGGCAGGTAATAATGGCGCTGTATATGATGTTTGTGATCACCCTGGTCCGGTAGCGTCTGCTTACATCATTTTTCAATCTTATAACCTACTCCCCACACAGTTGTGATGATCTTATTCTGCCTGGTATCTTCCTTCATTTTTCCTCTTAAGCGACGGATATGTACCATAACTGTATTGTTGGCTTCGTATACTTTTTCGTTCCACACCTTTTCAAAGATCTCATCGGTGCTGAATACCTTTCCAGGATTGGAAGCTAACAGATAAAGGATGTCAAATTCAATGGGTGTTAATTTGATCTCTTCTCCGTCTACGATCACTTTATGATTGTCACGGTTAATGCTCATTCCCTTAAT
>ENA-OQIG01000711-OQIG01000711.1-human-gut-metagenome-genome-assembly--contig:-NODE-711-length-17756-cov-1.794486_pt1 | contig 17756 bp, 25 predicted proteins | sample MGYA00242576_ERZ504741 | MGnify/ENA primary metagenome ERZ504741 (study PRJEB26092, sample SAMD00036436) | human gut metagenome | host: Homo sapiens | study: EMG produced TPA metagenomics assembly of... | reverse complement strand
CCCGGACCCGGCTTCCAGCAGCCGGTTGGCCACCCCGGGGGGTGCCCCGGCTCCGCCGGCCGATCTCATAGGCCCCTTCCGGTTCGATGGATACTTTCAGGATTTCCGCCGCCCGTTCCACAATGATCTGGAGTTCTTCCGGGGTGTAGAATTCCAGGTGGCAGATCACCCCGAACCGGTCCCGGAGAGCGCCGCAATGGACCCCATCCGGGTGGTGGCCCCGATCAGGGTGAACCGGGGCAGATCCAGCCGGACGCTCCGGCTGCAGGCCCCTTCCGATGATGATGTCCAGGGCATAGTCCTCCATGGCGGAATACAAGATTTCCTCCACGGTTTTTGGCAGCCGGTGGATTTCATCGATGAACAGCACATCACTGTCACTCAGGTTGGTCAGGATGGCCGCCAGGTCCCCCTGCCGTTCCAGAGCCGGCCCGCTGGTGATCCGGATGTTCACGTTCAGCTCGTTGGCGATGATGTTGGCCAGGGTTGGTTTTCCCCAGGCCCGGCGGTCCGTAGAGCAGTACATGGTCCAGGGCCTCTTTCCGCTTCAGGGCCGCCTGGATAAAAATCTCCATATTTTTCTTCACTTTGGACTGGCCGATGTATTCCGCCAGCCGCCGGGGACGCAGGCTGTACTGCCATCCATCCTGTTCCTGCTCATGCCCGGCGATTACCCGATTGGTATCTTCCATTTAACTCCTCCTGGCCAAAAGGCGCAGTGCCTCCTTCAGAAGGTCCTCCGCCCTGCTGTCAGCAGTCACTTTCAGTTTCTTCAGCACCTGGGCGATCTCTCCCTGGGTGTATCCCAGGTAACTGAGCCTTCGGCCACCGCCCCCAGGGTGGTGGTGTCGTCCTCCGGCACGTCTCCGTCGAATCCCCCGGCCGCGCCTCTTCTTCCAGGCCTTCCGGACCGGTCATGTCCTTCAGTTCCAGCAGCAGCCGCTCGGCGGTCTTCTTGCCGATGCCCGGCAGCTTGGTGAGGAATTTCAGGTCCCGGTTCTTCACCGCCAGGTAGAAGGCATCTACCTTGGCCGCCGACAGGATGCCCTGGGCCACCTTGGGACCGATGCCGCTGACGGTGATCAGCTGGGTGAACAGGGAATAGCGTCGTAGGACAGGAAGCCGAACAGCTGGAGGGCATCCTCCCGTACGGACAGATAAGTGTAGATCTTCACCTTCTGGTCCACCTGGATCCGGGACAGATCCCCGGTATTCAGGAAAATCCGGTAGCCCACCCCCTGGGTGTCCACCAGACAGAAATTCGTTCCAATATGGTCCACCCGTCCGGTAATGAATCCGATCATCGCATTCTCTCCTGCAGTTCCTGTTCCCGGATGAAGTTCAGCCTGTAATGCCAATGGCCAGGGCATCGGCCACATCATCCGGTTTGGGTTTTTCCTCGATATGGAGCAGTTTCTGCACCATATAGGTCACCTGTTCCTTGTTGGCCCGTCCGGTACCGTGATGGCCTGCTTCACCTGGATGGGCGTATAGCCGTAGACCGGGATGCCGGCCCGGGCCGCCGTCAGCAGGATGACCCCCCGGGCCTCCCCCACCGCAATGGCCGTGGTCACATTCCGGTTGAAGAACAGTTTTTCCACGGACATGAAATCCGGATGGTACCGGTCGATCAGGTCCGTCAGTTCCTCATAGATTTTGTTCAGCCGTCGCTCCGGCAGCATGTCCTTGTCCGTAAAACGGCCCCGTAGTGGACCGGGATCAGCCGGCTCCGTTCCAGACGCACCAGCGTAGCCGCAGATCGCCGTTCCCGGGTCGATACCCAATGCCAGCATATCCGATTCCCTCCTTAGGGTCAAAAAGCCGGCCTCCGGGGAAAAAGGTCCCCAGCTGGCCGGCCGTATTCATTCCTGGGATGGCTGTGAGGCAGCTTCCCCCTTATTCTTCCTCAGGCAGGTCAGCGTTCGTATAAACGTCCTGCACGTCGTCCAGTTCATTGAAAGCATCGATCATGTTCTGGACTTTTTCTGCATCTTCCCCGGCCACGGCAATGGTGTTGTCCGGGATCAGGACAGTTCGCTCATAGCCACTTCGATGTTGTGGTCAGCCAGAGCCTTTTCCACGGCATCATAGTCTTCCGGAGAAGTGGTGATCACATAGCATCGTCGGTGGTTTCCATGTCTTCCGCACCGGCATCCAGTGCCACTTCCAGTACTTCGTCCTCAGAAGGAGCCCCTTCCTTTTCCACGGTGAACACGCCTTTGTTCTTGAACATCCAGCCCACACAGCCGGATTCACCCATGTTCCCGCCTTTGGAGAACACGTGCCGCACATCGGCCGCCGTCCGGTTCCGGTTGTCCGTCAGGGCGCTGACCATAATGGCCACCCCGGCCGGGCCGTAGCCTTCGTAGGTGATCTGTTCGTAGTTGGAGCCTTCGGTGGCACCCTGGCCCTTGGCGATGGCTCTCTTGATGTTGTCCTTGGGGATGTTGTTGGCTTTGGCCTTGGACAAAGCCAGTTTCAGTCTCATATTGCCAGTAGGATCAGGACCGCCCATACGTACTGCGATGGTGATTTCCCGGCCGATTTTCGTGGTGATTTTCCCACGGAGAGCATCAGCCTTCCCTTTTTTGAATTTGATATTCGCCCATTTGGAATGTCCTGACATGCTAAATTCCTCCTACATAAATTCGAAAACGCCGGGTATGGAGCCCTGTTTTCAACGTACTCATACCCGGCTATTTTATCACACTCTGTTTATTTGCGCAAATATACCCGTTCCATGTCCACGTGCTTCACACCGTCCATGGCTTTTTCGATTTTCCCGGCGCTGTCCGCCTGGGTGGTGCCGGCGAACCGTTTCAGCAGCACCCGGGTGAGGCCCGGTTCCGTCAGCGCTCCCGGTCCGTTCAGGCAGCCTTTCTGGCAGGCCATCCCTTCCAGATACTGGAGATCAAGTTTCCCGGCTTCCACATCCTTCAGGGCTCCCAGACATTCATCCAGCCCGTTGCAGTACAGGGTCTTCAGGGAATCCACTTCCACTTCCGGATGGTTGTCCCGGATGTAATCCTTCACGGCGGTGCTGACCCCGGCAGCCTGGGGGAAGCTGCAGCCGTCGGCGGAAGAAGCGGGATTGAACGGTGCCACTTCGCATTCCGCCGGATCGATGCCCCGGCTGTCCATCATGCACTTCAGTTCTTCGAAAGTCAGGACGAAATCAATTTCGTCCGGATGTTCCCGGGCTTCCACCTTCTTGGCGATGCAGGGCCCGATGAAACAGGTCAGGGCACCGGATGGCATATTTTTCCAGCTTGCTCCGGGCCACCATGGGAGACACTGCATCGGAGATGCAGTCCGCCAGTTCCGGAGCGTGGCGCTTCACCGTAGCCACGAAGGCAGGGCAGCAGGAGCTGGTCAGGATCTTCTGTTTGCCGGTGGGTACCTTTTCCAGCAGTTCTTCCGCTTCGGAAATGGTGGTCATATCCGCCCCCAGAGCCACCTCCTTCACGGAAGCAAAGCCCAGTTCCTGGCAGGCCTTCACGATCTGGCCCGGCTGTACCGTTCAGGCCGAACTGGCCCACGAAGGAAGGCGCCAGCAGTGCCACCACTTCCTTGCCGCTCTTGATGGCTGGATCAATTGGACGATATGGCTCCGGTTCCTCCGATGGCGCCGAAGGGGCAGGAGTCCCCGGCACGGGCACCGCATTCCACACAGATGTTCTTGTCGATTTCCGCTTTTTTATTCTTGCCGGTATGGAGGGCATGGACCTTGCAGGCATTTTCACAGGGACGGGCGATTTCCACCACAGCGCCGTAGGGGCAGGCCCGTTTGCAGTTGCCGCATTCAATGCACATGTCATAGTCGATATGGGCGCGGCCCTGGTATACGGAAATGGCTTTCTTGGGGCAGCCGTTCATGCACCGGTGGGTCAGGCAGCGGCGGCACACATCGGTGATCATGTATTTGTTCACTGGGCAGGCAGAGCAGGCTTCCGGCAGCACAGCGATCACGTGCTGGGTCCGGTCCACCGGTTCCGTGGTGGCCTTGTTGGCGGCATCGATGATGTTCATGTCTTCGTTGACACCCAGGGCCACACAGATCCGTTCCTTCAGCACCGCCCGTTCCTTGTGCACGCAGCACCGGGTCCGGGGGGTGTTTTCGTTGACGATCTGCAGCACGTCATACACATGATCCGGCAGGTTCCCGTCATAGGCCATCTTTGACACCATGGTCAGCACTTTCCGTCTGATGTTCGTAATAACAGTGACTTCCATATCTTGCTCCCCTTTAAATCATTGAAATTCGATCAATCTACATGCCTCTATCATACCATATTTTATAAGAAAAAATAAGCCGGGAACTGTATATTTTTAAGTAAGAGTGAAACAAAAGTTACACTTATCCATAAATTCAGGCTTATGGCGGATATAACAAAGGAGTGCCGCACATTGGGTGCAGCACTCCCGTATATCCAGTGACCACTTTTATTCCAGACCCAGCAGCTTCTTCACTTCCGCTTCCATCCGGGTCTTGTCCACCACATCGCTCTGGCGTTTCTGGAGCTTGGACAGTTCCTGCATCCCGGCCGGATGGGCATCTTGGCCAGCCGGCTCAAATCGTCCATGGCCACGAAAGGATCCAGTGCCTTTCCTTCGTAGGTGTCCGGATCGATGGAGGCCAGGACACATCATTGAACTTGAAGGGGCTGGCGGTACTCAGCACGATGCTGTAGGTTTCGTCCCCGGTCATCAGCCGGTACTTTTCCATGGCCTTGTAGGCCACCGCCGTATGGGGATCCATCACATAGCCATAGTTGTTGTACACATCCCCGATGGTTTCCCGGGTTTCCACTTCGTCCACCCAGGTGCCGAAGAAATCCTTCAAAATCTTGTTCTGGAGTTCCGTGCCGATCTTGTATTCGCCCTTTTCGTTCAGTTCCTTCATCCATTCCGCCACCTGGACTGCATTATGGTCGGTTTCTTCGAACAACAGCCGTTCCAGGTTGCTGGAAACCAGGATATCCATGGAGGGAGAAATGGTCTTGTGGAACGGACGCTTCCGGTTGTAGACCCCGGTATTGATGAAGTCCGTCAGCACATTGTTGCTGTTGGAAGCACAGATGAACTTGTTCACCGGCAGCCCCATCAGTTTGGCATAGAACCCGGCCAGGATGTCCCCGAAGTTCCCGGTGGGCACGGCAAAGTTCACAGGGGCCCCGTTTTCGATCCGGCCGCTGTTCACCGCATCCGCATAGGCACTGAAATAGTACACGATCTGGGGCACCAGCCGTCCCCAGTTGATGGAGTTGGCCGAAGAGAAGGCACAGCCGTGGGCCTGGAGTTCTTCCGCCAGAGGCCGGCTGCCGAACAGAATCTTCACCCCGGTCTGGGCATCGTCGAAGTTCCCTTCCACGGCCACGGCATGGACATTGGCTCCCCGCTGGGTCACCATCTGGAGTTTCTGGATATCGCTGACCCCCTCCTGGGGATAGAACACGATGACCTCCGTTTCCGGCACATCGGCGAACCCAGCCATGGCCGCTTTCCCGGTATCCCCGGAAGTGGCCACCAGGATCACCAGTTTTTTCTGTTCCCCGGTCTTCTGGACCGCCTTGGTCAGGAACAGAGGCAGAATCTGCAGGGCCATGTCTTTAAACGCACAAGTGGGGCCATGCCACAGTTCCAGTACGTCCAGGTTGTCTTTCAGCAGGTGCAGCGGTGCCGGGAAATCCCCGAACCGTTCCTTGCTGTAAGCCGTTTCCACACAGTTTTTCAGTTCATCTTCGCTGTAATCCGTCAGAAAACGGGCCAGTACCGTCAGTGCCCGGGCACTGTAGGGTGCTTCCCGCATGGCATCGATTTCAGCCAGGCTGATGGGCGGAAATTCCTTGGGGACGAACAGTCCACCGTCTGCCGCCAGGCCATTGGAAATGGCGTGAGCCGAGCTCACCATGTCAGTTTTCCCTCTTGTACTAATGTATAACATAGTCCCCCCTACTTTCTGCATATCGCAATTCAAATCATAGCATAAGAACTGTATATACGCAACAATTCCCGTTCAAATATTTTCTTTGTTCGCATTTCATCCGGTCCCCCGGAGGCCGGACGGCTTTCCTATCCCGTTCCCTTTTGTTATAATGGAAGCAGTTCAGTTCATTATATCAATTTATGGAGCGAGAGACAAATGGACGTTAAAATTGCTTGTGCGCAAATCCAAATCGAACCGGGCAATCCGGAAGCCAACACCCGGAAAGCCCTCCAGGCCATAGCCAAAGCCCGGGCAGCCCAGGTGGACATCCTGCTCCTGCCGGAACTGATGGTCCCCGGCTATCTCCTGGGCGACCTGTGGGAACAGAGTGCCTTTCTCCAGGACTGCGAAGCCTGGGGCCGGGAGATTATCGCCGCCAGTGAAGGCCTGTGCGTAATTTTCGGAAACATTGCCACCGACCTGCCAAAGTCAATGAAGACGGCCGGTTGCGGAAGTACAATGCCGCTTTTGTGGCCCAGGACGGAAAACTCCTCCGGGGCGGCCTGCCCTACCCCTTCATCAGCAAGACTTCCCTGCCGGACTACCGGGAATTCGACGACAGCCGGTACTTCCACAGCATCGCCAAACTGCTGCCGGAACTGGGGCCGGATGTGACCATCGAAGACCTGGTGAAGCCGGTCTCCCTTACCCTCCGGGGCCGGGAGCTGAAACTGGGGGTCCTTTTGTGCGAAGACGGCTGGACGGAAAACTATCATTATAATGTACCGGAGCTGCTGAAGAAGAACGGGGCCCAGATCCTCTGCAACCTGTCCTGTTCTCCCTACACCTTCCACAAGAACCGGAAACGCCATGACCTGTTCGTGAACCAGTCCCGTTCCTGTGCCATCCCCCTGGTGTACTGCAACAATGTGGGAATCCAGAACAACGGGAAGAACGTGTTCACCTACGATGGCTGCAGCTGCATGTACGATGCACGGGGAGAGATGGTCACCGATTCTCCGGCCTTCCAGGAAGATCTGCTGGTGAGCCTGTGGAATCCGGATACCGGTTCCATCCAGGGAGAACGGGGACTCCAGGAACCCTTGTCCGATGCCCAGGAAATCTACCGGTCCCTGCGCTACGGGGCCTCCCTGTTCCTGGACCAGCTGGGGATCCGAAAGATGACCATCGGGGTTTCCGGAGGCATCGACTCCGCCGTCACCGCCGCTTTCTACGTGGATATCCTGGGTCCGGAAAATGTGCTCCTGGTGAACATGCCCAGCCAGTACAATTCCGATCTGACCAAAAACCTGGCCCAGAAAATGGCGGAAGCCCTGGGGGCCAGCTACGCCATCCTGCCCATCCAGGAAGTGGTGGACAAGACCATCCTCCAGTTCAGCAGTACGGACATCCACAACTATGCCACCGGAAACGATTTCCACCTGAAAGTAACCCCTTTTGCCGCCGAGAACATCCAGGCCCGGGACCGGGGTGCCCGGGTGCTGGCCGGTCTGGCTTCCCTGTTCGGGGGCGGGTTCTCCTGCAACTCCAACAAAGCGGAAATGACCGTGGGCTACGCCACCTTCTACGGGGACATTGCCGGGGTGCTGGCACTGATCGGCGACCTGTGGAAGCACCAGGTCTATGGATTGGGCCGGTATCTCAATGAAGAAGTGTTCCGCCGGGAAGTGATCCCGGACGAAATCTTCAAAATCAAACCCAGTGCGGAACTGTCCGCCGCCCAGACCGTGGGGACCGGTGGAGACCCGCTGGTGTATCCCTACCATGATTACCTGCTCCAGGCCTTTGTGGAAAGCTGGAACAAAACCTCGCCGGAAGAATTGCTGGGCTGGTACCTGGAAGGCACCCTGGAAGACCATCTGGCTGCGAAAAGGCCTGGTCCGGCAGCTGTTCCCGGATGTCCGATCCTTTATTGATGACCTGGAACGGTGGTGGAAACTGTTCTGCGGCCTGGCGGTGGCCAAACGGATCCAGGCTCCGCCCATCCTGACCATTTCCAAACGGGCCTATGGCTATGACCACCGGGAAGCCCAGCTGAAACCTTTCTATTCCCGGAAATACAGGGAAATGAAGGCCCTGGCCTGGGAGAACAGGCATGAACCGCCAGCCCTGGCTGCTGCGGAACTCCCTGCTGGCCGCCATCTATGCGGCCCTGACCCTGGGTCTGGCCCCTTTCAGCTACGGGCCCATCCAGGTGCGCCTTTCCGAATGCCTCACCCTGCTGGCCTTCTGCAGCCGGCGGTGGATCCCCGGCCTTACCATCGGTTGCTTCCTGGCCAATGTGGGCAGTCCCTTCGGCCTGCCGGACATGGTGCTGGGGACCCTGGCCACTTTTCTGGGGATCTGGCCCATGCACCGGCTGAAGAGCCTCTCCTGGCTCCCTGTGCCCGGTGCTCAGCAACGGGGTGGTGATCGGGGCCGAGCTGGATTTCCTGGCCCAGCTGCCTCCGGACCTGTCCCTGGGCGCCGCCATGGCTACATCGGCGCCGGCGAATTCCTCAGCGTCACCATACTGGGAAATATACTGCTGAAAATGGTCCTGAAAAACGAAACCTGCAGGAGGATATTGGTAGAATAAAAAATGGAGGCTGTTGCTCACGCGACAGCCTCCATTTTTCATTCACTCACCTTTTGGAAGAACTCTCCCAGGATCTTTTCCATTTTTTCCCGGCCGTCCCCCGGCTGGGCTTCGTAGATTTTCTCATCTCCATAAAAGAAGGTGGGTACATAATAATAGTTCCGGCCCTTCAGTTTTTCCGGTTCCCGGTTTTCATTCACCTTCACCAGGGGGATCTTTTTGTATTCCGGATGGGTCGCAAACAGATCCTCCAGCACTTCATTGGCCAGCCGGCAGTAAGGGCATCCATCCATGTAGATAAAAAGCAGTTCCATTGTATTGCCTCCTTTTCATATCCGCAAATGATTTGCGTTAACCTGTATTTTTAAAACGTTGACCTCAGAAAAATCCTTCTTTATAATGATAACCATATTATACCAGAAGGGATGAGATCATTGAAGAGAGAAGCTTTGCGTGCACTGACGGACCGGATTGTGGAGGGTTACCGGCTGAAGCCAGAAGACCCGGAAGTCCAGGAACTCCTGACCCAGCCTCTGGAAGAACTCCAGGAAGAAGCCGGGCGGATCCAGCAGCACTTCTGCGGAAACCATGTGGATTTCTGCACCATCATCACGCCCGGAGCGGCCGCTGTGGAGAAAACTGCAAATACTGTGCCCAGGCGGCCTGCCACCATACCGGCTGTGAAGAATACGGCTTCCTCTCCAAAGAAGAAGTGATGAAAACCGCCAAAGCCGACCAGGACGCCGGCGCCAACCGGTTTGCCATGGTCACCTCCGGACGGGCCCTGACCGGCAAAGATTTTGAAAAAGCCCTGGACATCTACCGGGCCATGAAAAAGGATCTGACCATCGACCTTTGCGCCTCCCACGGCATCCTCAGCCGGGAACAGTTCCGGAAACTCCGGGAAGCCGGCGTCACCAGCTACCACCACAACATCGAAACCTCCCGCCGGTACTTCCCCCAGATCTGCACCAGCCATACCTTCGAGGACCGGATCCGCACCATCAAAGCGGCCCAGGCCGAAGGGATGTGCGTCTGCTCCGGGGGCATCATCGGCATGGGCGAAACCTGGCAGGACCGGCTGGACATGGCCTTCACCCTGCAGAGCCTGGGCATCGAATCCATTCCCATCAATGCCTGATGGCCATTCCCGGCACCGGCATGGAAGGCCGCAAGCCCCTGCCCGCAGAAGACATTCTCCGGACCATTGCCCTTTTCCGGTTCATCAACCCCACCGCCAACATCCGTCTGGCAGCCGGCCGGAAGCTGCTGCCCCAGAACGGAGCCACCGCACTGAAAGCCGGCGCCTCCGCCTCCATTACCGGCAACATGCTCACCACCAGCGGCACCACCATCAAGGAAGACATGGAGATGCTGAAAGAACTGGGGATGACCAACCGGTAAAAAAAAAGGACCCTAGCGGACGGGTCCTTTTTATTACCATCAGAAGCATTCGCAGTTGACCATGAAATAGGATTTGGGATGAGCGCACACCGGGCAGACTTCCGGAGCTTTTTCCGCTTCCACGATATGGCCGCAGTTGGAGCAGATCCATACGGTCTTTTCACTGCGCTGGAACATGGTCCCGTCTTCCACTTTCTGCAGCAGGGCTCTGTACCGTTCTTCATGGTGCTTTTCAATGGCACCCACAGCCTTGAACTTGTAGGCAGATCCTTGAACCCTTCTTTTTCAGCGGTTTCAGCGAATTCCTTGTACATTTCCGTCCATTCGTAGTTTTCGCCGGCAGCGGCATCTTTCAGGTTGGCCACCGTATCAGGGATGGAACCACCATGGAGAGCCTTGAACCAGATCTTGGCATGTTCTTTTTCATTGCCGGAAGTTTCCAGGAAGTTCTGGGCAACCCGTTCGTACCCTTCCTTCTTGGCTACACTGGCATAATAGCCATATTTATTGTATGCCTGGGATTCACCGGCAAACGCAGTCCATAAGTTTTTTTCAGTTTGAGAACCTTTCAATTCAGCCATTGTCAAATCCTCCTTTTTCTCTCGGGTTCCCCGGAACGAAGAACCACACCCCTTTGGGACATCATTTCTTTGACATCCTTATAATACAATAGAAGTAGAAAATAGTCAAGGCTTTTTAATAATTATTTTCGTTTAGTTTGATTTGTATCCTATTCTTTTCTGGCCATCCGCTCTGCCAGGATTTCTTTGGCGGTCCGGACCCTGCCGGACTTTTTCCCGTCCCGGGGTCCATGGACCCTTCCAGGAAGATCCGCACCGGCAGGTTGGAAGAACCGGGGGGTGAAAAATAGAAGGCCGCGCTTTTCCCTGCCGGCACCTGTCCCAGCTTCATAGTCTCCCCATCATGGTCCCAGCCAAAGGAAAGCCCATTGTCCGGGATCCGGATGTACCGGGCGGTCTGCCCCTGGACCGTCAGCACCCCGAAGCCTGCATAAGCCCCTCCATAGGGATTGAACCGGAGCCGGGTGTCATTTTTTCCCCGGGTCCGGAAGTCCACATCGTACATGACCCCATAGTTCCCGTAATTCACCACAGGAGCGTTCCGGGTCACGTCCACGCCCCGCACATAGGATCCCGATTATCATCGGCCAGTTCCACGCCCCAGATGGTTCCGCTTTCCGTGTCAAAGGCTTCCGGCAGGGTCACATGGGCATCCGCCCCTTCAAACGTGCCCCGGAGCACATGGCCCCCTTCATCCGGAGGCAGGATGGCATAGACTTCTGCAGAAATCCGGGGATCCGCCTCCACTGGCATCATAATGAAGGAAACTTCCACCGGCCGTGCAAAATCCAGGTCCACGATCCCGGTGACAGTTCCTGGGGATGGAGGATGTATCCTCTCCCGTTGTTCAGGATGTCCCGGGGTTCGCTGAGGAAGAATTTCCTTCCGTTGGGCGCCGCACTGTAATACCGTTCCTGGGCTTCCTTGCCCGCAGCCAGCCAGTCCTCATTGGGCCGGGAGATCCCGGTTTTCCCGAAGCTTACCAGACTGGGCCGCAGGGTAGTCCGCCGCAGCAGCACAGCCAGCCGTTTGTCCGTGGATGTGTCATTCACATGATGGAAGAACAGCCGGACCGGCCCTTCCACCGTATCCCGGTACATAATCCCGGTTTTCCCCACCATTTCCGGACTGTCCGAAAAAATCAGCTTGGGTCCGTCATGGGTGATGGTTCCCTTTACTTCCTGATAGGACGGCACCCCGTCCTGCCAGGCCAGATCCTGCACCGAGGCCTGCGCTCCCAACGGGAACAGCAGAGCCAGGCCGGCGCAGAGCCAACTCCAGATTGATTGACGATACTGCAACAATGGCCCTCCTGTATTTAAAAGTCTGTTTGCAAGAAACATATTCCTTATTCTATCACAAAATCCTGATATGCTTGTTATTTTCAGAAATTATCAAAAAGTCCGCTTTTTTCCCTTGTATAAAGCATGGCAAGCCGCTATAATATGAAATATAGGATTTATTTATAAGAACCGTTTATGAAATCATGGCGTCATGATTTTTATCAGAAAGGAAGTTGCCTATGAAAGTCCGTACCATGCAGGCCGATCCCAGCGGCAACGTCACTTTATATGTGCTGGATCCGGTCCCACAGAAAGACCGCAAGGAACTGAACCGCCAGTTGCTGACTCTCCACCCTTCCGTGGAACAGGCAGGCTGTCTGTCCATCAAAGAAGGGCAGCCCCAGGTGGAAATGATGGGAGGGGAATTCTGCGGCAATGCCACCCGTTCGGCAGGTGCCTGTGCCCTTTACTTCAATGGGGAGAAGGAAGGAGAATTCCAGGTCACCTGCAGCGGCTGTCCCGTCCCGCTGCCGTCCGGGCCAAAAAAGTCCGGGAGAACCTGTACGAGGCCAGCGTCCAGCTGCCCCCGCCCCTGTCCATGAAAAAAATCCGCCTGTCCTACGAACGGGAAAGCGTGGAATGTCAGGAAGTGGTGTTTCCCGGAATCACCCACTATGTGTATTTTACCCTGAATGTGGATGAAGTGGACCAGGACCAGCTGTTCTATTCCCTCCAGCGGAATTTCCCGGGGAGAGGAACCGGAGCCTACGGCCTGATGCTGGTGGAAATGAGCACCCTGAAAGTGATCCCCATTGTGTATGTTTCTGCCACCGGTACCCTTTACCATGAAAACAGCTGTGGCAGCGGGTCCGCTGCCGTGGCTGCGGCCCTGACCCAGCGGCAGAAACGGTCCCTGGCGGCCACTCTCCAGGAACCGGGCGGACGTATCGACATCGAAACGGACTGGCAGGCTGAAAAGCTGGTTTCCATTACCATCGGAGGCCCTGTCCGGCTGGGACCGGAAACCCTGGAGGATACAGAGAAACCCTGATTCAGAGGCTCTTTCCCTCTTGACAACATTTCAAAACCCATGATAGAATATTTTTGTTGTGATATCCATCACGCTTGCCGAAGTGGCGGAATTGGCAGACGCACTTGACTCAAAATCAAGCGCCCTAAAAGCGTGCCGGTTCGAGTCCGCCTCGGCACCAATTGAAAAGACGAAAGAGATTGTTGTTAAGGCAACAATCTCTTTTTTTTGTCAGCTGTCAACGGTCACTGGCCGATGGAAAGGCATTTTCCCTCATTTTGCTGGTACAATGGTTCCTTTGAATTTTTCCTCGATGAATTTTCTTACCGCTTCGGAATGGAAGATTTCAGCGATTTTTTTGTATTCCCCTTTGTCTTTGTCCTTTTCCCGGGCAGCCAGCACCATCACAGCCAGCGGTTCATCGTCCTTTTCCCAGAACAGCCCCTGCTTCTTCACATCCATGCCGGAACTCATCACATAATTCATGGTGATCACCGCCAGATCCACATCCGCCAGGCTCCGGGGCAGCTGGGCCGCTTCCAGTTCCTTGAACTTCAGATTCTTGGGATTTTCCACCACATCGCTGACCGTGGCTTTAAAGCCCACACCCTGTTTCAGTTTAATCAGGCCGGCTTTTTCCAGAAGCACCAGCCCCCGGCCCCCGTTGGTGGGATCATTGGGGATGGCCACAGTGGCCCCTTCCGGAACATTTTTCAGGTCATGGATCTTGTCGCTGTAGATCCCCATGCGCATCAGGATGGTATTCCCGATGGGCACCAGCTTGGTGCCGTTCTGCTTGTTGAAGTTGGCCAGGAAGGGCGCATGCTGATAGCTGTTCAGATCCAGGTCCCCTTCGGCCAGGGCTTTGTCCGGGGTGATGTAATCGGAGAATTCCACCACTTCCATATTGATCCCCTGCTTCTTGGCTTCGTCCGCCACTGCATGGACCACATCCGCATGAGGCCCTGCGGTCGCCCCGATTTTAATGGGCTTGCCGCTGCCTGCACTCTTCTTGTCCCCACCGCTGCCGCCGCAGCCGGCTGCCAGCAGTGCCGCCGTTACCATCCCCGTCAAAAACAACAGAAGTTTCTTCTTTCCTTTCATTTCATCGCTCCCCTTTTAATTCATATTAATTTACTAGTAATTGATGTGTATATCATAGACGGAAAAGAGAAAGATGTCAAGAGACTGGATATGCGCAGCTCCCTGACCCTTATTCTCCCCAGACCTCCTGGACAATGGAACGGACCAAAGCCAGTTTGGCCCATTGCTGTTCTTCCGTCAGCCTGTTGCCGATTTCGCAGGAGGCAAAACCGCACTGAGGACTGAGGCAAAGGTTTTCCAGGGGAACATACCGGGCCGCTTCCCGGATCCGGGCGATGACCTGTTCCCGGTCTTCCAGTTCCGGCCGTTTGGTGGTAATGAGGCCCAGCACCACCTTTTTCCCGGGAACCACTTCCTTCAGCGGTTCGAAGCTTCCGGACCGTTCATCATCGAATTCCAGATAAAAAGCATCCACATTCTCCCTGCCGAACAGCAGCGGCGCAATGGGGCCGTAGCCGCCCCGGGCCGCCCAGGTGGAATGGTAATTGCCCCGGCATACATGGTGGTGATCACCAGGTCTTTCGGACGGTCTTCCAACGCCATATTGTTCAATCTGAGATATTCCTCCGCAATGGCCTTCAGGGAAACAGCTCCCTTCTGGCGCTTGTTCCAGTATTCCGTATCGCAGAACATGCCCCAGGTGCAGTCATCGAACTGGATATTCCGGCAGCCGGCATGGTACAGATCCCGGATTACCTGCCTGTAGGCGGCGGCAATATCCTGGAGCAGCTCTTCCCGGTCCGGATACACCGCATCGGTGATTTTCCCGTTGTCTCCCCGGTACAGTTCTGCCAGAAGCTGTGCCGGTGCGGGCATGGTCTGCCGGGCCAGTGTATCATCATCCTCAAATCCCTTTACATACTTGAAGTGCTCCACAAATGGATGATTTTCTCCGCCGATTTTCCCGGTGACGATGGCGGTGCCCCGGGTTGTCTCCTCTCCGTGGAACTGGTAGCCGTGTTCCAGTTCAATGTGGGTGATTCCCTGGAAACCCCAGAAAAAGTCCAGGTGCCAGTAGCTCCGCCGGAATTCACCGTCGGTGATGGTGTGGAGCCGGCGGCCTTCTGTTTTTCGATGAGCCTGGCGATCTCCTCATCTTCCACCTGCTTCAGGTCCAGGGCGGCAATCTCGCCCCGGACAAAACGGGCCCTGGCCTCTTTGATCCGGTCCGGACGCAGGAAACTTCCTACAATATCAAAACGAAATGGTGCCTGCAAAGTCATTCTTAAAATCCCCCTCTGTATTCTGAGCCATCAGATAGTTGTTGTTTCTTCATGGGTCTTATTATAAGAAAGAGCGGGAATTTTGTATAATGGATAAAAGATTGGGATTGGTATAGATAAAAAGAATAGAGGAGTACTGCAGGTTCCGTGCAGCACTCCCCGTTTACCGGTTGATCCATTCATTGACCTTCCGGTTGTAGTACTCATTCTTTTTTTTCTGAACCATTTGTCCCTTTCGTCACAGATGGCCAGCATTTCATCCACCATTTCTTCCGCAGTGGCCGGCTGGACATGGAGCAGGTACTGGATCATCCGTTCCACGGTACTTTCCGTTCCCAGATTCCGGGCCATCAGATCTCCCAGTTCCGCCGGATATCCCAGGTTTACCACCACATCCACCAGTTCATGGCTCAGTTGTTCCAGTCTGGTCATAGTCTGTCTCCTTTTCCCTGTTTATTTTCCCTTTTTCCACAGCCACCGGAGCAGCCGGCACAGCAGGATTCCTGCCAGCACGCCCAGGTATCCAGCAGGATATCGGACACCTGGGCACTGCGGTCCGGCTGAACAGCTGGAGGAATTCATCCACCGCGCCCACGGTGCCCCCCAGGAGCAGCGCCAGGAAGCTCCGGCCAGCCAGCCCTTCCAAGACCATGCCCAGGGCGGCGAATTCCGTTAGATGGGCCAGTTTCCGGATGGTATAGAAATTGAGATACCCCATGCCCGGCAGCGTCCCCCATCGGTTCAGGGCCAGATGGAGCACCGACTGGCTCTCTGCCTGGGAAACCTTCCGTTCTGCAGGGAATGTCCCAGATGAACCCCAGCAGCAGTACCAGCAGTATCCAAAGCAGCCTGCGGCCCATAGCCCCACCTCCTGTCCGATGGGTATAATTATAGCATAAAAGAAGGTACTGCACGGAAAATGCAGTACCTTCTTTTCTCTCATTTATGACTGGATCCTTCCACCCCATCACCGGTTTTTTTCGGGCTGTTCTTTTGGATGAGGCACCCCATACGCTCTTGAAATCCTTGGGACGGAAGCCCAGATTCATTTCCCACACAGTCAATCCTACCATTTCCATACTGATCTCTCCCTTCCTTTACTGGATGCTTGGTTTGTTTTCCTTTGTGGCTTCATTATACGATGGAATCGCTACAAAGAAAAACAAATAGATTTCAGCATTACTACAAGTTAACACCTGTGGTATAATACAAAAAAGGAGGCGGTTCCATGGAACTGGCACAGAAAATGTTTCTTCTGGCAGCGGAAGAAATGAATTTTACCAAAGCAGCGAAACGGGCCTTTGTAACCCAGCAGTGTCTCAGCGAACATATCAGCAAACTGGAAAAACAGCTGCATACCAAGCTGTTTCTCCGAGGACGGCATCTTCAGCTCACAGAATCGGGAAAGGCCCTGGTCAGTACCCTGCAGCAGATCCAGCACCTGGAAGAGAACCTGGAGCATCGGATCCAGGAAATCGAAGCCGGAGAAATCGGGGAAGTCCGGCTGGGAATCAGCACCTCCCGGGCCCGGCTCCTGCTTCCGGGTTTCCTGGAAACTTTCCACAAAGAGTATCCCCAAGTCCACATTTCCATTACTTTGGGGGATACGGTCCGCCACATCCAGCTGCTGAAATCCCAGAAACTGGACCTGGTGGTGGGCCTGGATGCTCCGGCAGATCCCTTCCTGGAGGAACTGCTCATCGGAAAGGAACAGCTGATGGTGGTGGGAACCCGTTCCTTCTTCCTGCAATATTATCAGGGGCCGGCCACTCCTGGAAAGTGGAATTCAGGGGATACCCTGTCCCTGAGCGACTTTTCCCCTTTTCCTCTGATCGGCAACCGGGAGCACAGCACCTTGTTGGAACTGGTCCAGAGTTGTCTCCGGGAAAACCATCTGGACTGCCCCCAGCCCATTTCCATCAGCGACATCAGCACCCAGATCCAACTGTGCCGGCTGGGGCACACAGCCACCTTCTGCAATGATATCCTTGCCTATCCGTTGATCCGGGAGGTCCAGGGGAACCAGGAAGACCCGCTGCTGGCTTTTTACATAGCCGGGGAGACTCATACCATGCGTTCCAGCATCCTGCGGCTGAAAGCCAGGTGCGGCCCAGATACCTGGAGAAATTCACAGAAGGACTGCTGGAATACCTGAAGTAAAAAGGGGGTGTGAAAAATTCACAACCCCGGTCAGCTGTCAACGGTCAACAGCCCCTTTTGCCAATTGATTTTGAAACAGCATAAACCGTAGGGGACGCAGGCCCTGTCAAGCATAACATCGTTACATTTTGTGCAAGCACATCCTTTACGTTTTGTGCAAGCACATCGTTTACAAATTTTCTCTCATTCCAGGTCAATTCTACCTTTTAGGCGTGGATCATTGTGAGTTAAAAAGGCCTTTTCATCAGGAACACCTGTTTATCCACGCTGATCTTGCCTATGGTAAATTGCCTGAAATACAGAGTCAGGATGGACCGGCCTTCTTGTTTTGTCTCGCGGACAGCGACTATCTTGTCGCCGAATGCTTCACTGAGAAAGTAGCCCTGACCGCCGTAAGTCAGATACCCTGTGCTCTTAATCCGTCTTAACTCAACCCCTTCACCATA
>ENA-OQIG01000710-OQIG01000710.1-human-gut-metagenome-genome-assembly--contig:-NODE-710-length-17762-cov-4.386050_pt1 | contig 17762 bp, 18 predicted proteins | sample MGYA00242576_ERZ504741 | MGnify/ENA primary metagenome ERZ504741 (study PRJEB26092, sample SAMD00036436) | human gut metagenome | host: Homo sapiens | study: EMG produced TPA metagenomics assembly of... | reverse complement strand
TGAAAAACTTTAGTTAAAGTGATATTTTGTCTTTAATTCCGATTAATTCCGTAGTATGATAGAGTTGCCTCATATGATTCTTTCTATTTATTGTTTCGTCGCTTTAAATTTTAAGTCATATGGGACTCTTTGTATACTCAAAAGCTCCATAACTTCTTAGCAGGATTTTACCCACTACAGAAATTATAGAGCCATTATTTTTCTTTGTAGTAAGTATCATTCCATTTGATACAAGTGTATTGGTCGAAGTCAAAGGTTTCAATGATGGTAACACTACCGTTGTCCAAGCCACCATTAGAGCGTAGAACCGCAGGCTCATAACCGAGCAAACTTCTGATTGACGCTGTGAAATTTGCGCCGTGTCCAACCAGAAGAACATGCTGGTAAGGTTGGTCTTTCATTGAACGGATAAAGCCTTCGACACGTTTTATAGTTTGATAAAGTGATTCAGCATTGAAAATATCGTTATCAAATTTCGCCAAATTGTGACGGAAGGCATCCATTTGTGTCGGATAGATATCAGTCATTGTTGAGATTTTACTACCTTCAAGTCTTCCAAGATGCCATTCGCGCAGCGCTGGTTGAAAACTGATAGCCTTTGGATAATTGTTGCGTGACATGATGATTTTACAAGTATCACTGGCACGTTTTAAATCGCTGGAAAAGACAGCATCGAATTTGATATCTTTTAGGTAGTCTCCTAATTTTTCAAGATCTCGAATAGATTCTTCTAATAGTGGGGAGTCGCCATTTGCTCCTTGAAAACGCCCTTCGAGATTCCATTGTGTTTTACCATGGCGTACAAAATAAAATTTCATTCTTGTACCTTCTAATCTAAACCATTATTGGTGTGAGTCGTCGCGTAAGTCAGCAAAGCTTGCACCGACAAAATCTGCCAAGGTTTGGCTATTGATGCGGATTGAGCGCCCAACTTCACCGGCAGAGACAATCATTGTTCCCATTTCTAGAGCACGGTTATCAATAAAAATTGGGAAATTGTGTTTTTGACGAATGCCGACAGGATTATTTGCCCCGTGAATGTAACCTGTTGTTTTTTGAAGATTCTTTTGTGGAATCATACTGACTTTTTTATTGCCAGAAACTTTAGCTAGTTTTTTCTCAGAAAGGTGCTCAGTAATTTGAATAATTCCGATAAGTGGTCCAGTTTTGTCACCAGTCAAGGCTAGGGTTTTGAAAATATCTGATTTTTCAATGCCTTCAGGTAGCTCGTCTTTCAATGCGTTGATGGCTAAGCTATCGTGTTCAATTTTGGCTTTATCTAAAATTGGTCAACCAAGGTCTTTTTAAGTTTTACTTTTTTTTGCCATTTTCCCTCTCAATCTTTCTATTTCATTCTATTCACCTACTATTGTACTAAAAATAAAAAGGTACAAGTTTGCACATTTTATAGTGTGTTGTAATATGCTTGGACTAGTTCGACAAAATCTTCAACGTCATAATCACTACCAAAATAATCATTAGCACTTTCTGACCAATAATCAGTTGGGTCAACGTGGTCAGTTCCACCAAGGTAGTTGCTAACCATTTCGTGTATCCAAATAGTACCGTCGCTATTTTCTTGACCAAGTGTTACGGGAAGGTCATATTTTTTTAGTATGTACGCTGTGTAATAAGCAGCATTGGCTAATTGTTTTGCAAAGCTGTCTTGTGAGGTTCCATGTGTTAATTCAAATTGAATGTAGTAAGGATTGGCTTTGGCACCAGCGCCTTGAGCTTCGTAATTTTCATCAGCAATACGAAGAATGGTAGCGTCGTCGATGAAAGAATGGACAAAAATACCTTTTTCATCATAATTTTGAACCATATAGTTCACTTCACTTTGGATAGTTGAATCATCAACGCCAGTATCGTGAATAATGATTCCACGAGGTTTACTATCAGAGGTTTTATAAGCGCTTTGTTCAAAGCTCTTTTCAATACTATCTGTAATCTCGCTGTGTGAATAAGCTAGAGTTTCAGCGATGTATTGGTTGATGGCGTTTGTTTGTTGTAGTGAAATATCTTTGGTGTCGATATAGTAAGTTTCACCATTCATGTCAAATTCTGCAAGGGTAACTTCTTTTTGATTGATTTTAGCCTTGTAATAATAAGCATCGATAGCCAGTTCAGTGTCTTTGAAAAGACTGGTACTTGAACCATTCTTGGTGTAAATATTGGCTTTGGTGCTAGAGACAGTGTCCGTTTGAGATGTAGTGTGTAGTGTAGTTACTAGCTGATGACAAATCTAAGTCGTTATCTAGCGCGTGGGTAATAATTCCCGAAAAGAATAGTTTAGAAAAAATGATTATAAGTGCAGCAAAGGAAATGACTAAAACAGAAATGTTAGGTAAATTGATTTTTGATATCGTTTCCTCCGAGAGAGATGTTTCTTTATTGACATGCCTAAATTATAGTTTGATTGGCTTAAAGAAAAATAAAAGGCTAGCAAATGCTAGTCCTTTATTTGTTATCAGCTTTTCCGAAAAGTTTTTCGTACGTTTCTTTTCGATCTTTGGTAACGGCGATTTGGTTCAAATCAAGAGCAGAATCAAATCCGCCGAGGTAACCTTGTGATGTATATTGATGAAGATCGTAATCCAAGTCTGTTTGTGGAGCGGCATCATAGTAACCAGAATCAGAACCATAAGCAGGAATCCATACGGCATCAAAACCGTCAACAGAGATTTCTTGCTCAGTCATGAAGTAAGTACCAATGTAGATACCAACTTTTTCAGCTCCAAGTCGTTTTAATTCACTTAAGAATGCCTGTACACCTTTATTCATATCTGACATAGTTGCTTCCTCAACGTCAATCCAGTAGAAAGTAGGTTTGTAGGGTGAAGCATTTTCGTAGAAGGTTCTTGCTTCATTTTTCATTTCCTTGACGCTTTTTCCGAGGGCGTAACTGTAGACGGCTACAGGAACATTTCGTTTTTGAAATTCTTTAATATGTTTCTTAAACGATTTATCGATACCAGTTGTATAGGCAGCGTTGCTATCTTTACTGATTTGTGACCCTCCATAGACACGTACGATAGCACCGGAAATATTTTGAGATAAAGTGTCATAATCAATTTCATTTGGTAGTTGCCAACCTGAAACGTCGATAATCGGATTAAGAACGAATTCTTCATCAGTTTCTGAAGTTGATGTAGTAGTCGGTGTCGTGCTTGAGCTACTCATAGTTGGGATAGAAGCCTTAGCCGAAGCCAGTTGTTGCTTTCGTAAGCCGTCAGAGTGATTTTTACCAATCACGAGAAGCAGCCCAAACAGGGCAAAGAAAACTACAACAACAATTGGTTTTAATCGTCTTCTCATTAGTCATATTTTAGCGTAAAAAGAATCAAAAATCAAAACAATGATCATTTTGTAATCAATTTGTCATATTTTTTAACAAATTATCTATGGACATTAGGAGAGCTAGCAATGCCAGTAAAGCCTACGTAAAAAGCTTTTTTAGGGACATTGTTTGAAAAGGCTTTCTAGTTCTGTAACCATTTTTTCAGGTTCTGTTTTAGAAGAAAAACGTTTGACGACATTTCCGTTTTGGTCAATGAGAAATTTGGCGAAATTCCATTCAATATGTTTGCCAAGAGGACCTTTTGCCTGACTTTTTAGCCAATCATAAAGTGGATCGGCTTCTTTACCATTGATTTTGATTTTAGCAAAACGTGGGAATGTAGTCTGATAATTTAGCGTGCAGAAAGTGTTGATTTCATCAGCAGTTCCAGGCGCCTGATTCATAAACTGGTTGCAAGGAAAATCTAAAATTTCAAAGCCTTTGTCATGATAAGTATCGTAAAGGTTTTGCAAGCCTTCGTATTGAGGTGTTAAGCCACATCCAGTTGCTGTATTAACTACCAAAAGAACTTTGCCTTGGTATTTTGAAAGAGAAATATCAGTGCCGTCTTGAGCTTTGACGGTAAAGTCGTAGAGATTAGTCATGGTTGAGCTCCTCTGTGTAAGCGATGATTTGGTCGACAGTATCACTTAAGAATTGGATAGTGTCGCGCAGTGGTTGAGCTGTTGAGATATCAGCACCGATTAATTTTGCGGTATCAAGCGGTGTGCGTGAGCCGCCAGATTTTAAGAAATTAAGCCAATCTTTGTCGCCATTTGGATTGTTTTTCAGGTTAAGGTAACCAGTAGTTGAAATCACCATACCAGCTGAGTAAGTGTAGCTGTAAAGTCCCATGTAGTAGTGACTTTGACGCATCCAAGTAAGCGCAGCGTCGTCATCGATTTCAACAGCATCACCCCAGAATTGATTTAGGACATCTTTCATAATGCTGTTAAGCTGTTCAGCGCCAAATGTTTTTCCTTCTTCAATTAAGCTGTAAACACGACGTTGGAAAGCAGCTTCCAATAAGTGTGTGATGAAGTTGTGGAAGTAAGTGTCTGTCAAACGATGCGCTAGAGCAAAGCGTTTTTGACGAGGATTATCAAATTGTTTTTCAAGATAATCACTTAAAAGCAGTTCATTGAAAGTTGATGGGGCTTCAACATAATAAGTTGACATGTGAGTGTTGAAGTAGCTTTGGTTATTGTCTGAGAAGATAAATTGACCAGAGTGCCCGATTTCATGAATAAGTGTGTAAACGTCAGACATACGACCTGTCCAACTCATGAGAATATAGGGGTGAACTTTGTAAGGGTCAGCAGCATAGCCGCCAGAATCTTTGTTAGCATTAGCAGCAAAATCGACCCAGCGTTCTTTTCTAAAACGAGAGACTTCGTTTGCATATTCTTGACCAAGAGGTACCACAGATTTCATAACTAAATCATAAGCGTCATCAATAGTAACTTCAGGATTAAGTTCAGCATCCAAATCAAGTTTCCAGTCAGCAAACGTCATTTTATCAAGACCATTGACTTTGGCAACGTGTTTGAGATATTTTTGAGCTACTGGAGCAAATTCAGTCATGATAAGGTCGATTTGTCGATCAAACATGGCATGGTCAACTTCTTGTTCAGCTAAAAGATAATCAAAGACTGAGTCATAGCCACGCATATCGGCGATAAGTTTTTCAAATTTGACTTGGGCAAGATAAGCGCTAGCAGCTGCATTTTGGTGCTTACGAAGACCAGATGAGAAAGAGCGAAAGGCTTTTTCACGAACGTCAGCATTTTCGTGGTTTTGATAGAAGTTTTCATAAGTGACAAAAGAGTTTTTATAGATTTTGCCGTCAACTTCAAAATCGTCCATTTCAAAGTCACCTGCACGCATCTTGGTGTAAATATCTTGCGGTGCCCTGAAAACTTCGCCAAGATTAGTCAATGTTTTTTCAACTTCTGGTGAGATAAAGTGACTTTTCTTGATTTTGGCTTGACGAATGGCTGCACTAAAATGTGGATTCGCTTCAAGAGCATCAAGAATATCAGAATCAGCAGTAGCAAGAGCAGTGTCAAAGAAGCTGAGCTCTACGTTAGCTTTTGTAAAGAAATCAGCTCCAGCTTTGGCAATTTGAGCAAATTCTTCATTGCTGAAATCTGTCGTTTGTGGCATAAAAGCGTAATTGTCAATATGACTCATCTCGATGTAGATTTGCTCGATTTCATAGAGCGCACGAGTAAAGTCATCGACAGTTGAAAGTTTATCTTGGTAGTTTTTCGTGAAAAGATTAATATCTTCTAGTGTCTTTTCAATGTGACGTAGAAAATCTTCGCGGTCTTGATAAAGAGCGCTTAAATCCCACAGTTCATTTTCAGAAAATTCAGAACGTTGTTTTAATTCCATGGTTTTACCTCTTCTTATAACATTATTATGGAACAGTATAGCAGAAAAAAGCGGTTAACTGAAAGGAGAGTCACTATTTTTCTAAAAAAATTTTTTAGCCAATCTTGTTTTTTAGTAAAGCGGTGAGATTACTTATCTAACAAGCTTTGTCAGGAATTCTTGCTAACAAGTTTCTTTAAAAAAGTCAGAAAATTATATAAAATAATGTGCAATTTATAGAAATTGGGTTACATTTTCCCTAAAAAGTGGTATGATTAAGTAGTACGCTTGTAATAAAGGATTAAAATCCGAACAAAAAAGGAGTGAAGAGTGTGACAATCCAAAAACTGGAGAACAATGATACCCAGTCGATCATTACCGAGGAAGTCAAAGTACTAAAAAGCTTACTCGATGAAACAACCCATCAAATGGTTGGTGATGAGGTATTCACTAAAATTCAAAACATTGTTGAATTGTCAGTAAGTGATGAATACGGCAAACTTGAAGAACTAGTAGCTCAGTTAACCAACGAAGAGATGGTTGTTGTGTCTCGTTATTTTTCAATTTTGCCACTGTTAATCAACATTTCTGAAGACGTTGACTTTGCTTATGAAATCAACTACCAAAATAATACAAATCAGGATTATCTTGGCAAACTCTCTATGACTGTTGACATGGTTTCAAAAAGCGAAAACTCTAAAGAAATCCTTGAAAACGTAAATGTTGTACCTGTCTTGACTGCTCACCCAACACAAGTTCAACGTAAAACGGTTCTTGAATTAACAAACCATATTCACGACCTTTTGCGTAAATATCGTGATGTGAAAGCAGGAGTAGTTAATCGCGATAAATGGTACACTGACTTACGCCGTTACATTGAAATCATCATGCAAACGGACATCATTCGTGAGAAAAAACTTAAGGTAAAAAATGAAATTACCAATGTAATGGAATATTACAATGGATCCTTAATTCAAGCGATTACTAAGTTGACGTCAGAGTACAAACGCTTGGCTGCTGAAAAAGGTATCGACCTAACAAATCCAAAACCTATCACAATGGGTATGTGGATTGGTGGTGACCGTGATGGTAACCCATACGTAACTGCTGAAACTCTTCGTTTGTCAGCTACTGTTCAAAGTGAAGTGATCATCAATTACTACATTGAAAAATTGACAGGTCTTTATCGCACATTCTCACTTTCAACAACGTTGACTAAAATCAGCTCTGAAGTTGAACGTTTGGCAGAATTATCAAGCGATAAATCAATTTATCGTGAAAACGAACCATACCGTAAAGCTTTCAACTACATCCAATCAAAATTGATTCAAACATTGATTGAATTGAAAGCTGGTCCAACTATTTCACGTCGTGCACTTGAAAATAGTAAACTTGGTTCAGACATTTACGCAAGCACTAACAACGCAAGTGTTATTGCTAAATATTTGCAAAACAAAGTTAATAAAGTTTCATCAGAACTTCAAGATGAAATTCCAAGTTATAAAACTGCTAAAGAATTTAAAGACGACTTGCTCACCATCAAACAATCATTGCTTGATAATGGAGATGATGCTCTCTTGACAGGTGACTTTAGCGAGTTGCTTCAAGCTGTTGATGTCTTTGGTTTCTACCTTGCAACAATCGATATGCGCCAAGATTCAAGCGTCAATGAAGCTTGTGTCGCAGAATTGTTGAAATCAGCAAATATCGTTGATGATTACAGCGCTCTTTCTGAAGAAGAAAAAGTTAAAGTCCTTCTTAAAGAATTGCAAGAAGACCCACGTACATTGTCATCAACAAATGCTAAAAAATCAGAACAACTTCAAAAAGAATTGGCTATCTTCCAAACAGCTCGTTACCTTAAAGATAAATTAGGTGATGAAGTTATCAAACAACACATTATTTCACACACCGAAAGTGTTTCTGATATGTTTGAATTAGCTATCATGCTTAAAGAAGTTGGACTTCTTGATAATCAAAAAGCGCGTGTTCAAATCGTGCCACTTTTTGAAACTATCGAAGACCTTGAAAACTCACGTGGTATCATGGAAGAATTCCTTGATTATGATATCGTTCGTCGTTGGGTTACAGCTAACAAAGGTTACCAAGAAATCATGCTTGGTTACTCAGATAGTAACAAAGATGGTGGTTACTTATCATCTGTATGGACACTTTACAAAGCTCAAAATGAATTGACTCATATCGGTTCAGAACGTGGTATTAAAGTGATATTTATCCATGGTCGTGGTGGTACTGTCGGTCGTGGTGGTGGTCCATCATATGAAGCAATCACATCACAACCATTTGGTTCTATTAAAGACCGCATTCGTTTGACAGAACAAGGTGAAATCATCGAAAACAAATACGGTAATAAAGACGTTGCTTACTACAACCTTGAAATGTTGCTTTCAGCGACAGTTGACCGTATCGTTACTCGTATGATTACAAATCCAGATGAAATCGATACTTTCCGTGAAACAATGGATGACATTGTGACATACTCAAATGGCGTTTACCGTGACTTGGTATTTGGTAATCCACATTTCTACGATTACTTCTTCGAAGCTACTCCAATTAAAGAAGTATCAAGCTTGAACATTGGTTCACGTCCAGCTGCTCGTAAGACAATCACAGAAATCTCTGGTCTTCGTGCAATTCCTTGGGTATTCTCATGGTCACAAAGTCGCATCATGTTCCCGGGATGGTATGGTGTTGGTTCAGCCTTCAAACATTTCATCGATGCTGAAGAAGGAAACCTTGAAAAACTTCAACACATGTATGAAAAATGGCCATTCTTCCATTCACTTCTTTCAAATGTAGACATGGTATTGTCTAAATCAAATATGAATATTGCTTTCCAATATTCTAAATTGGCAGAAAGTGAAGAAGTTCGTAATGTCTTCAATGTTATTCTTGACGAATGGCAATTGACAAAAGATGTTATCTTGGCAATTGAAAAACACGATAACTTGTTGGAAGAAAATCCATCACTTCGCGCAAGTTTGGATTACCGTATCCCATACTTTAACGTTTTGAACTACATTCAAATTGAATTAATTAAACGTTTGCGCCATGATGAGTTGGACGAAGATTACGAAAAAATCATTCATACTACAATTAACGGTATTGCCACAGGATTACGTAATTCTGGTTGATATGTTTAACCAAGGTCAGGGTCTGGGATTAAGTTCTCAGACTTTGACTTTTTTTTAGTCCAGAAAGATGATATAATGTCATATGATAAATTCGAAGATATTATAGGTGACTCTATGAAAATTGATAAAAGGCATCTCCTAAATTATTCCATCCTAGTGCCTTATTTAATCCTCTCAGTAATTGGACTGATTGTTGTTTACTCAACCACTAGTGCGACGCTGGTGCAGTATGGAGTGAACCCATTTGCGTCAGTGCTGAACCAAGGTTTTTTTTGGATAATTAGTCTGTTTGCAATTGGTTTTATATATAAGTTAAAATTAAACTTTTTGAAAAACTCTCGTGTTTTGACAATGACCATGATGATAGAAGTAGTGCTCTTGTTGATTGCACGTTTCTTTACCAAGACCGTCAATGGTGCCCATGGTTGGATTGTTATTGGTCCTATTAGTTTCCAACCTGCTGAGTATTTGAAAATCATCATTGTTTGGTTCTTAGCATTTACTTTTGCAAGGCGTCAAGAATTGATTTCGACATATGACTATCAGGCTTTGACTAAGCGTAAATGGTGGCCAACCAAGCTTAGTGATTTGAAAGACTGGCGCGTGTATTCATTAGTTATGGTTCTTTTGGTTGCAGCGCAGCCTGACCTTGGAAATGCAGCTATTGTCGTTTTGACTGGTTTGATTATGTATTCAATTAGTGGTGTTGGTTATCGCTGGTTTTCAGCCATTCTGGCTACCATTACAGCTTTCTCAACAGTCTTTCTTGGGATAATTGCTATTGTCGGGGTTGATAAGATGGGTAAAGTTCCAGTCTTTGGTTATGTTGCTAAGCGCTTCAGCGCTTTTTATAACCCATTTAAAGATTTGTCTGACTCAGGACACCAATTGGCGCATTCATACTATGCGATGAGTAATGGTGGCTGGTTTGGACGTGGTCTTGGAAATTCCATTGAAAAAGGTGGCTATCTTCCAGAAGCAACTACAGACTTTGTTTTCCCAGTTGTGATGGAAGAACTTGGTATGATTGGAGCAAGCCTCATCCTAGCTCTGCTATTTTTCCTAATCTTGCGAATCATGCATGTCGGAATCAAGGCTAAGAATCCATTTAACTCAATGATTGCTCTTGGGACTGGAGGAATGATTCTAATGCAAACCTTCGTTAATATTGGTGGTATTTCAGGATTGATTCCATCTACAGGGGTTACTTTCCCGTTCCTATCACAGGAGGAAATAGTGTATTAGTCTTGTCGGTAGCAATTGGTTTTGTTTTGAATATTGATGCTAATGAAAAACGTGAAGAAATTTACCGCGAAGCAGAAGCAGAATTACAAGCCAAGCAATGACTTACCCAAATTCAAGAAGATAACGTTATTGATTTAGATAGTTTTTATTAATAATAGAAATCTCCTAAGAAATTAGGAGATTTTTTGTTAGAAAAGAAGGAAAAAAGTTTGAAAATGGAAATTTCTTTCATGTAAATATAAGCAAAAATAGTTATATTTTGCCTATTCACACTCTTACGAAATGAAGAAATCTTAAATTAAGCAGTAAAATACTTGCAATTCTTGCATAATTTGTTAAAATAGTAAGGTAAAGTTAGACTGTATTGCCTACTGTCTATCTATAAAATATATTTTATTGGAGGCTTTTACCCAAATGGCAAAAGAAAAATACGATCGTAGTAAACCACACGTTAACATTGGTACAATTGGACACGTTGACCACGGTAAAACTACTTTGACAGCTGCAATTACAACAGTTCTTGCTCGTCGTCTTCCAAGCGCAGTTAACACACCAAAAGACTACGCTTCTATCGATGCTGCTCCTGAAGAACGCGAACGCGGTATCACAATCAACACTGCACACGTTGAATACGAAACTGCAAAACGTCACTACGCTCACATCGACGCTCCAGGACACGCGGACTACGTTAAAAACATGATCACTGGTGCTGCCCAAATGGATGGTGCTATCCTTGTAGTAGCTTCAACAGATGGTCCAATGCCACAAACTCGTGAACACATCCTTCTTTCACGTCAAGTTGGTGTTAAACACCTTATCGTCTTCATGAACAAAATTGACCTTGTTGATGACGAAGAATTGCTTGAATTGGTTGAAATGGAAATCCGTGACCTTCTTTCAGAATACGATTTCCAGGTGATGAACTTCCAGTTATCCAAGGTTCAGCACTTAAAGCCCTTGAAGGGGACACTCACTACGAAGACATCATCATGGAATTGATGGACACTGTAGATGAATACATTCCAGAACCAGAACGCGATACTGACAAACCATTGCTTCTTCCAGTCGAAGACGTATTCTCAATCACTGGTCGTGGTACTGTAGCATCAGGACGTATCGACCGTGGTACTGTTAAAGTCAACGATGAAGTTGAAATCGTTGGTATCCGTGAGGACATCCAAAAAGCTGTTGTTACTGGTGTTGAAATGTTCCGTAAACAACTTGATGAAGGTCTTGCAGGGGATAACGTTGGTGTTCTTCTTCGTGGTATCCAACGTGATGAAATCGAACGTGGTCAAGTTCTTGCTAAACCAGGTTCAATCCACCCACACACTAAATTCAAAGGTGAAGTTTACATTCTTACTAAAGAAGAAGGTGGACGTCACACTCCATTCTTCAACAACTACCGTCCTCAATTCTACTTCCGTACAACTGACGTTACTGGTTCAATCGAACTTCCAGCAGGTACTGAAATGGTAATGCCTGGTGATAACGTTACTATCGACGTTGAATTGATTCACCCAATCGCCGTCGAACAAGGTACTACATTCTCAATCCGTGAAGGTGGACGTACTGTTGGTTCAGGTATCGTTTCAGAAATCGAAGCTTAATTTTAGTTAATTAATTAAGTTCCCAGATAACAATTATTAGTCAGATAGTAATTGTGGAAAGAGTCCCGAAAAGGGCTCTTTTTTGCAATTTCTTTCATGATTATGTGTAAAAATCCCCTCGAACCTTTAAAAGATGCTGAAAATATGATAAAATAAGGGGGTAAATAAAAATAGAAGAGGTATGTGAAATGTCACGTAAACCATTTATCGCTGGTAACTGGAAAATGAACAAAAATCCAGAAGAAGCTAAAGCATTCGTTGAAGCAGTAGCTTCTAAATTGCCTTCATCAGAACTTGTTGAAGCTGGTATCGCAGCCCCTGCACTTGTCCTTTCAACAGTTCTTGCTGCAGCTAAAGATTCAAATCTTAAAGTCGCTGCTGAAAACTGCTACTTTGAAAACGCTGGTGCTTTCACTGGTGAAAACAGCCCTAAAGTATTGTCTGAAATGGGAACTGACTACGTTGTAATCGGTCACTCAGAACGTCGTGAATACTTCCACGAAACTGACGAAGATATCAACAAAAAAGCAAAAGCTATCTTTGCTAACGGTATGCTTCCAATCATCTGCTGTGGTGAAACTCTTGAAACTTATGAAGCTGGTAAAGCTGCTGAATTCGTAGGTGGACAAGTTTCTGCTGCACTTGCTGGATTGTCAGAAGAACAAGTTTCTTCACTTGTTATCGCATACGAACCAATCTGGGCTATCGGTACTGGTAAATCAGCTAGCCAAGACGACGCACAAAAAATGTGTAAAGTAGTTCGTGACACAGTTGCAGCTGACTTCGGTCAAGCAGTAGCTGACAAAGTTCGCGTTCAATACGGTGGTTCAGTTAAACCTGAAAACGTTGCAGCTTACATGGCTTGCCCAGACGTTGATGGTGCTCTTGTTGGTGGTGCATCACTTCAACCAGAAAGCTTCCTTGCTCTTCTTGATTTTGTAAAATAAGCAAGAATCATTGAAGCCATATTAAAAACTACTTGTCTTAGGACAAGTAGTTTTTTTGTACTAAAAAAGACTTGGATTTTATTTCCAAGCCTTTTATTTAGTAACGTCTAAGTAATTTTTTGAGATTATGAATAAGTTTGTATTTGAGAGGATGTGGGTAATAACGGAATGTTCCCATCTTACGAGTAATATAGCCGTTATAGTTTTGTTTAAAGCGTAGAACGCCGTCAGAACCGTCGAATTCTCCTGTAATACCTAAGAGGTTATAAGTGGTAATACCGCGTTTAATAGCTTCTAACATGACGTATTCTTGAAGAAGAGCTGGTGCGTAGAATTTATTGAACTCAGGGTATGAACCAGAAAAGAGATAGACAGCTTCTTGTTTGGTATAAACGAAGAGGCTACCCGCTAAGATAACGTTTTGTGAGCCATATTTTTCAATGAATGTTTTGGCTTCTGTAATACGTGTATCAAAGGTTGCTGATTGGCTTGATAATTCACGCAACTGATTTTGTTTCTTTTCAGAAGCATTATTATTTTCAATAGCTGTGCGAAGTTTCTCGATTCGTTTTTCAAGTTTAGCTTGGTCACTTTCAAGATGTTTGAGGTAATCTTGAAAATTAAGGCTTGCTACCATAAATTCACAAGCATCTCCAAAGCAATCATAGAAATCTTGATAGTAGTCTAGTGACTTATCGACATAGTCTCTTCGGTTAGATGTTGCAGAAGTGATTTCTTTGAAGAGTGGAAGTTCGCTACGATCAAGTCTTCGTAAGGTAATTCCAAATGTTTTAGCTTTCTTAACAAGTGGACGACCTTTTTTGCTGAATGATTTTAGTAAGGATTTTTCATCCAAATCAGTCAAATCTTTGACGTAATGCCAATCAGGCTCACCACCAGGGTAACCTGTCATAAGGCCATCGTGTTGGTAGCCTAGTGATGTGAAATCTTCAATTAAATTAATTCTTTCATCATCAGTTGGTTCACCGTTGGTGTCAAAGTGTTGATAGGTATCAAATGGTTTGACCAGTAATTCGATGGCACCATTTTCTTTAGCATAGCTTTGAAGGCTTTGGTAAAAGTTTTTTAAGTAAGATTGATTGCGAGAAGCAGGTCCAGAGTTGATCTCCATATGAAGCCGCCAGCCACTGGTATACTGTAAAGGACACCAGCAACTTGGAGTTCATCAGCTTCTTTTAATCCAAGAAAAGTGACTTGATAGCCTCGTTTTTCAAGCAAGTTTGCCATTTCGACAGATTGCATGAAAGATTTGTAGTTGACGGTATTACAAAAAGTCTCAAAAACTTTTTTATCGATAATCTCAAGAGACATTAATGGCTATTTCTCCTTTGTTTGCGAATGTTATAAGCCAAGTTTGATAGTTTGTAAAGCAAACCATTTACTGGAATGTTAAATTCACCGATGAATTCTTCAATTGTTGGATTGAAGTTTGATTTGAATTTAGTCAAACCGTCATCAAGTGTTCCTTCAACACCACCCATATTTGCCCAGATGATGCCATCAGCATAAGCATCTTCAAATACTTTTGGATAAAGTGAGTATTGAGGATAGAATTTCTTGAACTCGTCGTTCATACCAGCATAAAGCATTTCCATAACGTTACCGAATGAAACTGATAAGATACCTGCGATGATTAATTCATCAGGGTATTTTTCAACAAATTCTTCAAACTCAGTAATGTATTTTGTAACAGAATTTTTTTGTTGTGTTAACTTAGTCAAACGTTTTTTCTGATGTTCAGCAGTTTCAGCCAAGTCTTTTTCGATTTGAGCTAATTGTTCTTTGTATTCAGCCAAACGTTTTGGTAGGTTAACCTTTGCCAAGTGTAGGTAAGCATCATCACCATAAATTTCCATCATTTTACGGAAATAATCTTCGTTGCGAAGAGCAACACCTTTGCGGTTTTCTGTAAGAGCAACGACATCAGCAAAAGCTTTCACGTCATCGATTGTACCACGCGTAGTGATAACACCACGGTGAACGGCGTCTTTCATCAAACGTTTTGTGTGTTTAGGGAAAGTTGATGTCATGTCTTCTTGTGTGTAGACATTAGCTTGGAAACGCGGTTGGATGCTTTCAGCAATAGTTGTTGTGCGTCCAGTCCATTCGCAACCAGCAGCTTTTAAGTTGTCGATAGCAAGAAGTGTGTCTTTATTTTCATCAACTTCTTCACCAATTTTGTATTGTTTAAGCAACAAAGCTGGGTCTATTTTGATGAAAAGGGCATGTTTTGTTTTACCGTATTTTTTAAGTGATTTGATGACAAATGCAACGAGTTCTTTGTCACTGTAATCCATAATTGGTCCACGTGGGATGTAAAGCATAGTGAAGCCAAGTGGCAATGCTTTGATTAGGATAGAAGCAGAAGCAACTAATTGGTCATCTTTGTAAAAACCAATACGTTCGTTGTCCCAATTATCTTTAACTTTTTCCCAATTTGATGATTGTAAAAGGTTTGTTTGATTTGCTTGATTTTGCAAATTATCGTGTTCTTCAGCTGAGATACCGATTTTATAGCTATACATTATTTTAAGACCCACTCTCTAAGGGCGTGTGCAACGCCACTTTCTTCGTTTGATTTTGTGATATATTTAGCGATTTCTTTAAGTTCTGGTGTACCATTTTCCATAACAACTGGGTTACCAACCGCTTCTAACATGGCACGATCATTTTCGGCATCACCGATAGCCATGGTTTGTTCAGCAGTAAGCCCCATTTTTTCAGCAAGGTGCTTGATGGCATTCCCTTTGCTGGCTTTTTTGTTCATGAATTCTAGGTAAAATGGTGTTGATTTAACAATCGTGTATTTATCAAAGAATTCTTGTGGAATTTTTTCGATGGCAGCATCAAGAACTTCAGGTTCATCGATATACATCATTTTAATAATTTCTTTATCGCCCATTTCTTCTGGAGTGCGGTAAAAAATTGGCATATTAACCAAACTTGATTCGTGAACCGTGTATTTTCCAATATTACGGTTAGCCGTGTAAATACCTTGTTTCGTGATAGCATGCATGTGAACATCTAATTTACGGCTAAGAAATTCAATATCAAGATAGTCTTCGTAAGTCATGGTTTCCGTGATGATGTTTTCACCGGTTGAGGTATCTTGGACTAGTCCACCATTGAAGGTAATAACATAATCGCCTTCTTCTTTTAGATTTAATTCGTTAAGAAGTGGCTGAACACCTGGAATAGGACGTCCAGTTGCGATAATGACCTTAACACCTTGTTTTTTAGCTTCTTGAACAGCCTCGAAAACTTCAGGTGTGACTTTACGGTCGTTGGTTAAGAGTGTGCCGTCGATATCGACAGCGACTAATTTAATAGACATAAGGTTAATTTACCCCTCCTAAAGAATCTCTACCTATATATCTTACTAAAAAGTGGCTTATTTGTCATGGGGAACACAAGGAATTCTAAGAGGTACCGTTTTCATTTTTAAAAAAGAAAAAGAAGCTAGGTGAAACTAGATAATTTGTCATCAGTTTCATCTCTAACTTCTTAATTGGGTGAGACAAATGATCATTTGAGATATAGCTCATAAATTCATTTTTGTCTGTGTGAATAAGTCATCATCTCTGAGCATTTCTTTTGGAAAGTAGAAGCGTCTATCGCCATAAATTGTTCCTGTCAAGGTTTTTACAATCGGTGAGATGGTTGATAGCTCAACAACTGAGCCGTCTTTTTGAATCATGTTAATTTCAGTGCGAGGTTCTTTCTTTTCGGGGCGGTAAATATCGTAAGGAAGGTCAAAGTTAACATGAATTCCAGTGTAGTAATCTGGGTCAAAACCAACAGATTTTACCAATTCAACTAAATGACTGAGATCTTTACGTGATTCTTCTTCGAAAGTTACTGATTTGAAAACTTTTCGGTTAACAAAACGGCTTGCTAAGTCTGCTAAAATATCATCTTCAGCAGATATCCAAGCTTGAAAATAAGTGTTCATCACACCGTCATCTAGTGATAAATAATCAGCTAGACTAGCTTGATTGGCTAAAAATGGGATGAGATTTGGTGACGTTTTTTCAAAGAAGTGGCTGTCTATGTGATAAAGGTATTTAGCACGTTTTAAGAGATTTTGCAGCAAGACTTCCATAGCTCGGCTAGCGGGGTGAAAATAGACTTGCATGTACATTTGAAAACGGCTGACGATATAGTCTTCAACAGCATGCATGCCATTATATTCAAAGACAATGCTGTCTTTTGTCGGACGAATAACACGCAAGATGCGTGTCAAATCAAATTGACCGTAGTTTGCTCCGCTGTAGTATGAGTCACGTAAAAGGTAATCCATTCGGTCGCAGTCAATTTGACTAGAGATAAGTTGCACCACTTGTTTGTTGTGGTAAGTGTGGTTAATGACACTAGCCACTTTTTCAGGAAAATCTGGCGATACCTGACGTAAAATGGCATTCACTTCGGTATCAGGACTAGTAATGATTTCTTGAGTAATGGCTTCATGGTCTGTGTCAAAAAGCTTTTCAAAAGTGTGTGAATAAGCGCCATGTCCAACGTCGTGCAAAAGCGCAGCTACCATAGTTAAAAGATCTTCATTAGTGTCCCAGATCTCAGGAAATTTGGCATCAAAAATCTCAGTCACTCGTCTAGCGATTTCATAAACACCTAAACAATGTGAAAAACGACTATGCTCAGCACCATGGAAGGTAAAAACAGTTGTCGAGACTTGTTTGACACGACGTAGTCGTTGAAATTCTTTACTATTGATGAGTCGTAAATGACCGGATGATTGACCGTTATATAATTGTGAACAGGGTCACGAAATACTTTTTCATTCATAATTTCATTATAACAAAAAAGCTAAAAATGCTAAGTGTTTAACTCTTGAAATAATCTTGTTTACGAATGTTAAAAAATTGCTTATAATGGAATTTATGACAAATGAACTGATTTTACGTTTGATTCAATTTTTTTTTGGTATTTTTGATTGTATGGATTTTGTAAGTATTCTTTATCAAGCCAAGAAAATAGAGTTAATTTAAAAGAAAAATTTTGGACTGGTCTTTGGATAGGTTACGTGACAGTATTTGCTTGATACTCTTGG
>ENA-OQIG01000709-OQIG01000709.1-human-gut-metagenome-genome-assembly--contig:-NODE-709-length-17768-cov-3.455246_pt1 | contig 17768 bp, 18 predicted proteins | sample MGYA00242576_ERZ504741 | MGnify/ENA primary metagenome ERZ504741 (study PRJEB26092, sample SAMD00036436) | human gut metagenome | host: Homo sapiens | study: EMG produced TPA metagenomics assembly of... | reverse complement strand
GGGAACACTGTGTTTAGCATTCATGGAGAATCTGGATTATAAATATCATGCACAGGAGAATAATGATTATGTGATACCAGATGTGATGATTATATGTGATCGTAAGCATTGAAAGGTGGTTCCTATACTGGTACACCCAGATTTATTGTGGAAACTCTTAGCCCGGCAACAGCATTAAGAGATATGACTGTGAAGAAAGAAATTTACCAGGCAGCAGGTGTAGAAGAGTATTGGATCATCTCACCGAAAGAAAGAGCAGTACAGATTTATTATCTTGAGGATGGTAAATATGATTTGAAGTATAGCTATATCTTGCAGGATGATCCAGAAGAAGAACATTATAATGCAGATACAGTGGTGACACTGAAAGATTTTCCGAAAATCTCCATGACATTGGCAGAGATGTTTGAGAATGTAGAATAATATGAGCAGCATGAAAGCCTCGGGAGTTAATCCTGGGGGCTTTTGGTATAGCCAAATCCGTTGAAGTATGTTATTATATGCATCAGTTCTCAGAATCGGGAATATTCAGTTGAGATAAGAAAGGACACAACAATCATATGAACATAGGAAACAATATAGGAAATATCATGAAGATCACAGGCGCATGGAACACCTTTAAGAGCAATCATCCCAAGTTCCCGGCATTCTGTCAGGCAGTTTCACGCAAAGCTTAAAGAAGGAAGCATCATTGAAATTGCGATCACCACTCCTGAGGGAGAGAAGATTGAGACAAACCTGAAAGTAAAGGACAGTGACCTGGAATTACTGAAACAGTTGTCTGACCTGAAAATGTGAAAAAGTTTACAAAAATTTTATTTGAATAACAGGTATAAATCTGCTATAGTATTCTATGTTGGTTAAGTTGATTATTATTCGTTCCCATATATAAGAATGATAGGTTCTCAAAAGAAAGAAGAGGAAGAAAATTGCGTAAAAAATCACATATTTTATTAGCAAGATACCTTGCGGATCAGATGCAGACCACAGCAAGCCTGCAGTCTCACAGAAAGGCTTTCTGTCTGGGCAGCATTCTGCCGGATATCAAACCGTCCTTTATCACCAGAAGGCACGAGTTCTACGGAACATTTGAAGATGTCAAGAACCGGATGAAAGAACTGGCAGATATCAGACGGATGAGAGTAACCAGAGAGTTTACTGGCGGCGGTTCGGCGAAGTGATCCACTATATGGCGGATTATTTTACCTTTCCTCATAACAAAACATATACAGGAAGCTTCAGCCAGCATAATCATTATGAGAAAGTACTTAAGAACAGACTGAAAGAATGTATACAGCAGGGAGAAGCATATGCATATCTGGAACCGGCCATCCGCTTCGCTGATTTCTCCACCCTGATCGATTATATCGAAGCTACTCATGAGAAATACCTCAACAAGCTCCGCAGCGTGGAAGAGATATCCGCTTTATCCTGAATATGTGTTTTCAGGTAGTGCAGGGACTGATACAGATCTGTATTGGTAATAAGAACTTTGCAGGAGCCATTCAGGCAGCCTGACAGAGATACGCTAAGAATACAGGAAGGCTGTGTGGAAATCATATCCGCACAGCCTTCCTGCATTCTGAAACATATCTTCCTCACTGCTTGTTGCTTTTCGCAACTTCTGCAGGGGGACTTACTTGATTCGGTTAAAATGTGACAAAAAAATGAATTTTGGTCAAATCTGGAATTTACCTGCCCTGAGCTGTTGATTTCAAAAAATGATTATGCTAGAATAAAACAGGTTAATATTTCGGGATAATTCACTTATGAAATAACATAATAATGTGAAAAGTAATTTAGACAGTATGCCCTTATAAACAGGGGGTAAGGACATGCTCACAGTAAGAAGGGAGCAATTTAGATATATGAAAAACAAGTATCTTACCAGATTCTTATGTCTGACATTGATGTCAGGAATGGTATTATCCGGTCCTGCGTCCGTACTTGCAGCAGAGGATACTGCTGCGTATACAGCAGACGGTTCTGATTTCAGCGATTCCGGTGATTTTGATTCAGGATCAGAGGATCCGGCGCCGGCAGATCCGACTCCTGCAGAGCCAACACCTGCGCCGTAGATCCGACACCTGCAGACCCGACACCTGCACCGGTAGATCCGACACCAACACCTGCAGAGCCAACACCTGCACCGGCAGATCCGACTCCGACACCAACAGATCCGACTCCGACACCTGCGAATCCTACCCCAACACCGTCTTCACAGATTACGAAGCAGCCCAGGATGTGATCGACAGAATCAAAGAGTTGAACGCACAGACCATCACGCTGGAGAAGAAAGCCACTGTTCAGAGCATCCGCACTGCATATAATGCCCTGTCTGATACAGAGAAGGCACAGGTTTCTAATTATAATCTGCTGGTTCAGGCAGAAGCGACTATTGCTCAGCTGGAAGCGCAGAAGAACAATGCGAATACGAATAATCCATTTACGAGTAATACCAGTGCTGCACAGACCGGAACTCCGGTATATTATGCGTCCAATATCCACGCAGGTAAGGATTTCTATCTGGACAGCCTGAAGAATAACTACAATCTGACCTTCTCAGATGATTTCGCTTCTGTTATGGATGAGATCGAGAAGGAATATAAAGAGAAGAACAAAGTAGCAGATGCCAGCGATGTAAACGGCAGCAAGACCACCACATCTGCAGACAGTCTTCTGGTAAGAAACTGGCAGGATATCCTTGCAGTCTATGTATATCAGCAGAGCCAGAACGGAAAAACAGAATTTACTCTGGATTCCTCCTGCAAGAAAGACCTTGCGAAAATCTTTGCAGAGATGAACCCGATTGTAAGGGACAAGCAGGATATCACTCACGTTACATACGCTAATCGTAAAATCAACTACTATATTAAGAAAAATAAAATCGCAAAGAAGAATCGGACGATCCTTAAGAAATATGTGGAAACAGACTGCAAACTCCTCTGCGCGGTAGTAACAGCTGCCAACGGTTTTGTCCGCGAGAGTGTAGGGGATGATGTTTCCGAGGAAAGAGTAAATGTTATCTCCGCAGCCTATTCACTGGTTGGTAAAGTCGGTTACTTCTGGGGCGGCAAATCCACAGTGATCGGTGAAGATCCAGGCTGGGGAACCAGCGAGAAGGTATCAGCCGAGGGAAGCAAGAGCACCGGAACCATCCGCGCATACGGACTGGACTGTAGTGGTTTTGTCACCTGGGCAGTGATCAACGGATATCAGGATAAAGCAATGCAGGAAGCTGTAGGCGACGGAACTTCCGATCAGTGGGAGAAAGCAAACGTGGTAACTGAGGCAGATGCACAGCCCGGAGATCTTGTGTTCCAGAAAGGACCGGAAGCAGGAAGCGATAATCATGTAGGTATTCTCTGCGGTAAAACAGACGCAGGTGACTGGATCGCAGTACACTGCTCCTCCGGCAAGAATGGAGTAACAGTAGGCGAAGCATACAGTGCAAGCTTCCGTTATATCCGCCAGCCATCCTTCTACCCGACACAGGAACAGGTTCAGGAAATGCAGAGCAGCAGTACGGTAAGCACAACAACAGGTGATGCAGCAGCTTCCACAGGAACAGATATCTTTTCTGCAAATGTGACAGTAAGCAATACTCTGCAGGATGCGATGAAGTCAAATACTTCCGACTCAACAGGATTCACAACATTGGAATCCACTGAGAAGACTTCCATCCTTCCGGATAAGATTGATCTGTCAAAAGAGAAAGTCGCTGTATTTAAGGCAAAATAAAATGTATAAAAGAAGAGAAAGTCATACAAAAAAGTCTGGCTTTCCCTTCTTTTTCGTGTATAAACTTTTTTATCTGTTAACTTAAACGGTTAAGTAAAACTGACGAATTTGCTTATTGGTCTGCGGAATATGCTTCAAAAACGAAAAAAATATTCAAAAATATGGAAACCCCTGGAGAGTACAAAACCTGTGAGTAGATGGATATTTATATCATCAAAAGCATATTCGTTGAAGTAGGAATGGAACATAAAAGTTTATAACATTTTTATAAGTTTTCAGTAACGGTGTCATTAATCTATATGAAGGGATTTGAGAGAGATACGATCATGTATGAAAAAGGTCAGGAAGCTGAACGCAAAAATACAGAAAGGGAACGTCAGAGAGCGGATTTTGCTGAAAAAGAAAAAATAAAGGCCCCAAAAGAGACAACAGAAGCACTTAAAAGAGTAGCTGAACTGGAGAAGATTTTGCAATGTAAAACTACGGAGGTAAATAAGATTATCTTAAGATAGCCACAGACTGGCACCCATCCACTGCGGCTTTTTCACCCACTATTTTTGAGTTTGACTTTTGGCATCATTGTCGCACTTATACTAACAGTAGCTAAGGAATGTGGTGAGATTCCTTGAAGCAAAACAAAAACCCTCAGAGTGCCAGCTCTGGGGGCTTTCTTGCTCGTTACGGTGAGCTATTCCGTTTAGACTGTTGCTGTCTATCGTCTGCTGTCCAGCCATTTGCATATGTAGTAGCTAACTACGCCTGCTATAACAGAGACAAGAAATGTGGTGAGAATTTCTTCCATGGAGTCCACCTCTTTTCTGCTGGAGGTTCGACAGCTTTTTGAGTATAACATGTTTTAGAACAAATTGGAATAGTAAAACCTGGCATGAGTTAACTGATAGAGGCAGTTAGGGAGAACCCTCTGCCGGGACTGGTATTAATACTGAACAGGTCTGGCGGGGTCGCACCCCTGTCGGGAAAATAAAGAAACAAAATATGTTTTAAAAGTCCTCTAAAGAAAGTATAAAAATCTAATCAGGTCACAGACTGGAATCCGCTCAGTCTGTGGCTTTTTAGTCATGAATAATTATGATTATAATTGACTTTAATCGCGTTTTTGTTATGTACGGTCAAGTTTAATCCTGTTTATAGATGACTTGCAATTGTATTTCTATTATTTTAAGTCAATCATAATTACAAATATAGTTGACTGCGATTGCACTTTTATTATATAAGGTCAAGCTGAAGCATGTTTATAAGGCAGTTGGAGTCAGAACCGGTTGGGAGCACGCCTCAAGGACTGTTTTTGAGGCGCTCCCTTTATGAAATTAAGAAATTAAGAAAAAATATTATTGTTGTACTGCATGATGAGTAAATGGTATAATAATACAAGTTTATATTGCAGAAAAAAGCTGTTGTTCGTGAGAGGCTGGGAATAATGATTGAGTGGAAACAAATGACGATGCAGGAAGCAGAGAATAAAATGGAGGTGCTTCGGGAGATTTTTGATGTAGTCCGTCTCCTGAAAGGGAGTGATCTGCAGGCTGCCGGAATGGAAAGTAAGCTTGCAGGAAGAGAAAATCCTTGCCAGTGTTATGCTTTCTGGAATAAAGATAAAAGATGTGAGAATTGCATTTCCCTTAAAGCACTGGAGGAAAAGAAACAGACATCCAAAATTGAATTTCTTGATTCTGATATGTATCAGGTATTTGCAAGGTATCTGGAGATTGACAGTGAGCCTTATGTAATGGAAATGCTGAAAAGCTGGACGAGAACACGCTGACTGATGAGGAAGGATATGAAAAACTGACGGAAAAGCTGACTATATATAGCGAAAAGCTGTATAAGGATGTGCTGACAGGGGCGTATAATCGCAGATATTTTGAGGAAAAAGTCAAAAATATGTCTTTGAATGCCGGAATTGCAGTTATCGATCTGGATGATTTCAAATTGTTCAATGACACTTATGGTCATGATGGAGGAGACCTGGTACTGATAACCGTAGTGAATGTAATTCGGCATTATATCCGTCGTACGGATATTCTGGTGCGCTATGGAGGAGATGAATTTCTGCTGATCCTGCCCGGAATTGAGAAGGAAGTCTTTTCACAGAAGCTCCGTATGATCCAGAAGAAGATCCATGCGACGCATATTCCGGGTTTTAATCGTCTGAAGCTTTCAGTGAGCATTGGTGGAGCTATGTTTACCCATGGCAGATTGGAGGAAGCGATCACCAAAGCAGACAGACTTATGTATATGGCCAAGGGACATAAAAATATAGTAATGACTCGGTGGGATCAGAAGAAAAATACAGATGAGATGGAAAAAAGGAACCGGCTCCAGCTTCTGGTTGTTGATGATTCTGAAATGAACCGAGAGATACTTAAGGAAATTCTGGGAAAAGAATATCGGATACTGGAGGCCTGTGACGGGGAAGAGGCTCTGAAGATACTGGAGCAGTATGGACCTGAAATCTCATTGGTTCTGTTGGATATTATTATGCCAAAAATGGATGGATTTGAAGTACTCGCCTATATGAACAGAGATAAATGGATCGAGGATATACCGGTGATCATGATTTCCAGTGAAGGATCAGAGAGTTATATCCGCCGTGCCTACGAACTGGGGGCTTCGGATTATATAAGCAGACCATTTGATGCTAAGGTGGTATATCAGCGGGTTATCAATATGATTAAGCTCTATGCCAAGCAAAGGCGTCTGATCCATTTGGTAACAGATCAGATTTATGAAAAAGAGAAAAACAACCGTATGATGACCGGGATTCTCAGTCAGATTGTAGAGTTCCGAAATGGTGAAAGCGGGCTTCATGTGCTGCACATCAATATTCTGACTCAGCTTTTGCTGGAGAAATTGATGCGAAAATCAGAGAATTACGATCTTTCTTGGTCTCAGCAGCATATGATCGCTACAGCTTCAGCACTTCATGATATCGGTAAGATGGAATTGATGAAAAAATTCTGAATAAACCCGGAAAGCTTACAAAGGAAGAATTTGAAGCCATGAAACAGCACACGATCATAGGTGCCCGGATGCTTGACAGTCTGGAAATGTATCATGATGAAGAGATGATGAAATATGCCTATGAAATATGCCGCTGGCATCATGAACGTTATGATGGAAAAGGATATCCGGATGGCCTGAAGGGAGAAGAAATCCCCATATCTGCACAGGTGGTATCACTGGCAGATGTGTATGATGCCCTGGCAAGTGACCGGGTATATAAGAAAGCATATTCTCATGAAAAGGCAATAGAGATGATCCTAAATGGAGAATGCGGAATGTTTAATCCTCTTCTTTTGGAATGTCTGGTGGAAATTCAGGATAAAGTACGCAAGGAACTTGATATTAAAGATGTGAATGAATGTCTGGAATATCTGGAAGAGAGAAACAGATAAAATCCCCCTGAAAAGAGCCTAAACTCAGCGATGAATGGGTGTACATTTCTGTAGATCTGAATGGATTAAAATGAGAAGACAGAGTGATCAAGTTGAACGTGTAGCCTGCGGCAGTGGGAAATCAATAAATTTCTATCAGATCAGAAGGATGCAGAGAATGTTGCGGCTTTGAAAATAATAAATGGTCATTACAGAGATCGATTCATGAAATGCAAAAATATTTTGTAAAAAATTTTCCTGAGTATCTTGACAGGGAATAAATAATCCTTTATAGTATAACACAGATTTGGTGTGTTACTGGACAGGCAGGCATTAACCGGTCATAAATGTTATTTTTTAATGTTTATGGGGGTTAGTGCCTTTTTTGATGTATTTTATGTGGTAAAACGCGGAATAATCATATGTCAGAAGGTTTTAATCTCCCGGAAACAAGACGGTTTATTCGCACGAATAAGGAAAAGGAGACAAAAGAACATGAAAGACAAGATTTTTGGAGTTTTGCAGCGTGTGGGAAGATCCTTTATGCTTCCGATCGCAATTCTCCCTGTTGCAGGTTTGTTGCTTGGTATCGGCAGTTCCTTCACAAATGAAACAACTATCGCTACCTATGGATTGCAGAAGATCCTGGGAAGTGGAACATTACTTAATTCTCTTCTGATCATTATGAACAAGGTTGGAAGTGCTGTATTTGACAATCTGCCGCTGATCTTTGCGGTTGGTGTTGCCATTGGTATGGCAAAGAAAGAGAAAGAGGTTGCTGCTCTTTCTGCGCTGATTGCATATTTCGTTATGAATGTGGCTGTCAGTGCCATGCTTCTTATTAACAATGAAATCACAGCAGACGGTCAGATAGCAGCAGATGTACTGGAGGGAACCATTACTTCTGTATGCGGGATCCAGTCTCTGCAGATGGGTGTATTCGGCGGTATTATCGTAGGTCTTGGTGTTGCGGCACTTCATAACCGTTTCCACAAAATTGTGCTTCCGAATGCGCTGTCATTCTTTGGCGGCTCAAGATTTATACCGATCATTTCCACAATCGTATATATGTTTGTGGGAATCCTGATGTATTTTGTATGGCCGGTAGTTCAGAACGGTATTTATGCTCTGGGCGGTCTGGTAACAGGCAGTGGATATCTGGGAACTCTGATTTTTGGTATTATTAAACGAGCACTGATCCCCTTTGGGCTGCATCATGTATTTTATATGCCATTCTGGCAGACAGCAGTGGGCGGAACTATGGAAGTTGCAGGACAGGTGGTACAGGGCGGACAGAATATCTTCTTTGCACAGCTTGCTGATTCTGCAAATATAGCACATTTCAGTGCGGATGCAACCAGATATTTCTCTGGTGAGTTTATCTTTATGATTTTTGGTCTTCCGGGAGCAGCGTTGGCTATGTATCGCTGTGCAAAATCTGAGAAGAAAAAAGCAGCAGGCGGACTTCTTCTTTCCGCAGCGCTGGCATGTATGTTTACTGGTATCACTGAACCGCTGGAATTCTCATTCCTGTTTGTAGCTCCGGCATTGTTCGTAGTTCAGGTGATCCTGGCAGGTGCGGCTTATATGATCGCGCATATGCTGAATATTGCAGTAGGACTTACTTTCTCAGGCGGTTTCCTTGACCTGTTCCTCTTTGGTATCCTGCAGGGAAATACAAAAACAAGCTGGCTGAGGATCATTCCGGTTGGTATTATTTACTTTATCCTGTATTATGTAATCTTTACATTTATGATCAGGAAATTTAATTTCAAGACTCCTGGACGTGAAGATGATGATACAGAGACAAAGCTTTATACAAAAGCTGATGTAAATGCAAGAAAAGAAGCCGGAAAGACAGCCGGTGCAGCAGCAGCAACCTCCGGTGATCCGGTAAGTGAACTGATCACCAGAGGCCTTGGCGGAAAGAAAAATATCGTAGATGTTGACTGTTGTGCGACCAGACTTCGTATCACAGTTGCAGAGCCTGAGAAAGTTCGTGATGAACTTCTGAAACAGACAGATTCCAGAGGAATCGTAAAAAAAGGACAGGGCGTACAGGTTATCTATGGACCTCATGTAACTGTTATCAAGGCGAAGCTGGAAGAATATCTGGAGACTGCTCCCAACGAATTCGCAGATGAGACACCGGATAATGTACAGGTACAGGAAAATGCTGCAGCAGGAAATGCAGATGGACAGAACAGTGCAGAGGTTGAGGACAAAAATGCAGGTACAGCACAGTCCTTGGCACCTGTAAAAGAAGAAAAGATCAGAAAAACAGCAATCATTTACAGCCCTGTAGACGGAATCGCAGCAGATCTTTCTACTGCACCGGATGAGGGATTTGCAGGAAAAATGATGGGTGACGGTGCAGTGGTGACACCAACAGAAGGTACTGTATATGCACCTGCAGACGGTGAAGTTGAGTTTATTTTTGATACAAAACATGCTATAGGTTTCCAGACAGATTCCGGTATCCCTATGCTTCTTCATATGGGAATCGACACTGTAAAACTGGAAGGAAAAGGCTTCGAAATCCTGGTAACAGAGGGTCAGAAAGTGAAAAAAGGTGATCCGATGATGAAACTGGATTTGGAGTTCTTAACTGCTAATGCTCCGTCTATCACTTCCCCTATCCTTGATACTGAACCGGAAGACAACCAGAGGATCAGACTTCTGGCAAACGGTGAGATCAAAGCCGGTGAACCGTTGTTTGCGGTGGAGACACTGGAATAATATTGTTATCAAAAAACAGTTGGATGATCAAAAGAGATGACATTTTGATTATCTGACTGTTTTTTACCCTTTTTGCAGGGGGGATCTGGAAATCAAAAATGTAACAAATTTGTGTGACGGGTAGGATTCTTATTCAAAATATGGTAAACTATAGCAGTCCTATGACCAAAGGGAAAATTATTATAATGGCAATAAATTTTTATAGAGGGGATTACGACAGAGATGTACAGAGTTAGCAAGGTATTAAATAATAATGGTGTTATAGCCATTGATATGGATGAAAATAAGGAGTATGTGATTCTTGGCAAGGGTGTTGGCTTTGGAAAAAAGGTCAGCCAGCGTTTTGATAAGCCGGAGGGATGCACTACATATCGTCTGGAACAGGAGACAGAGCGTGGATCTGCGAAGGAACTGGTAAAGGGAATAGAGCCGGAGTATCTGGAGATTGCAGATGCAATTCTGACAGAGTCACAGAAAGTGTTTGGAGATTCCATAGACAGAGGGATTCTTTTTCCACTTGCTGACCATATTTCTTTTGCAGTCGCAAGAATCCGCAGAAATGAGCAGATCAGCAATCCGTTGACAGAGGATATCAAGGTTCTTTTCTACAGTGAATTTAAAGTTGCGGAAACACTGAAAACAATTCTGAGAGAAAGACTTCAGATAGAGATTGATGATCATGAGGTTGGATATGTGGCATTGCATATTCATTCTGCAATTGGTGACGAGAAGGTATCTGTTGCCATGCAGACTGCGAGAGCAGTGAGAGAGTGTATAGATATGATCGAGAAAGCAACAGGTAAGCCAATCGATGTACTGTCACTGTCCTATAATCGTCTGATGAACCATATGAAGTATATGGTAGCGCGTGCATCTACAGGAGAGAAGCTGAATCTGGACATGAATGAATATATGCTGGATCAGTATCCCCAGGCCTATAAGGTTGCCACTGACATCTGTAAAAACCTGGAAGGATGTATTGGACATAAGCTGGATGAAACAGAGACAGGATATCTGGCAATGCATATCCAGAGAGTGTATAAGGATGCGGTATGATCCGACAGTTTCTTTTAGATTATAGTAATTTCCAAGTAAATAGTAATGTATGATTTGACCGCGAGCGCAATTTTATTATTTTCGGTCAAGTTGAAACAGGTTTCAGGTTGACTGGAATTGCGCATATGCAGTATACGGTCAAGTTGAAGCAAGTTTTGGTTGACTGGAATTGCGCATATGCAGTATACGGTCAAGTCGAAACAAGTTTTTGGTTGACTGAGATTGCGCTTGTATTAAATGAAGTCAAGTTGAAACAAGTTTCAGGTTGACCGCAACAGCACTTGTATTAAAGGAAGTCAAGTCGAATCATATTTATAGTTGATCATGGTTATATTATTTACAATTTAAGCCAGGAATAGCCATATTTTTACTTGATCGTAAATGTCTTAATTGCTCGGACGTGAATTGCATCATATAAGGATAGAAACCAAAGAATAGAACGGTTATATTCAGACATTTGAGGTATACGCCTGATATGGATGCGCTGGAGACCTGGACTGCATCGACTTGTTGTTGAGATTGAATAGGATGATTCTATTAAAAGCAAAAATACACCAGTCTACGAGAGATTTTTTTCTCATAAACTGGTGTATTTGTCTTATGGGATTTAATTTTTCGACAATGTATCTTTGAATTGTGAATAATTACTATCTTCTGTAATTTTCTCTACGTATGCATCATAAGCAGCTTGTAAACTATCATATTTCGTACCCTTATCAGCAATTTTTTGATAACTCTCAGCATTATACTGATGATCTGCAATTACCTTGTATAGTGTTGTTATTTTATCTCCGGTTCGCTCGGCAGTTGTTGACTCGGAAACATAGTATTCATTATCTGCTCTGCAGATAATGACAGGAATTTTTGTCCCTGTCGGAAAGTTACTAACGTTTACAGAAGTCCAGAAAAGATAACGTCTATTCTTATTCTTTCCACTGTCCAGATATGCCAGGTACCGTTTTTTAGCAGACTATCATTTTTTATTAATGTTGAAATCGCAGGAACCATTGTTGAGCTTGTAGCGTTAGAATCAAGTTCAAAATTATTGTTGTTATTCAATGTGCTTTTCAATAATTTTGAATCATTAAGTGGTCCCATCAAATTTTCATTCATATTAAAAGGATGTTTCTTTCCGCCACTTTCTTTTCCACCTGACCATTTAAATTTCACACTGTATCCCCAGTGCTACAGGGCAGGGCGGGCATGGGGAATCAAGTCCCATAAGTGCCTTATAGCATTTCACCTCCGGCTGGAGATTGGGGTACAGCTGTTTAGCAGTGTCGTTATAGCTTAGGATATTATAGTCTTTGTCTATGCTGTAATATCCGGAAGAGTGTGTGTTCATAGTTTTTACTTCTGGTGTTTAATACTTTAAAGTATACTCTTTTTACCCCAAAATAGCAATAAGCAGCCTCTTTTTCGTTCCCTGTAAAATATCTTTAAGTAAAGTATATACTTTACTTTATATTTTATAATATTCATGCTATAATGATTTTGTAAAGTCATTACTTTCATTTTTGTTAAATATTTTGAAATATTAAGTATAATATATAAATTTAATTAAAGGAGGTTTTTACTATGGAAATTGGAGCTTTTCCCTACTCAACTGATTCGACTCTGAGCCAAACAACTATGTGGAGCATACCTGCCCTGATCCCGGGGACACCGCTCATCTAATGTCCGGCCGTTGTGCCATTTATTACTGTCTGAGGGATCTGATGTTAACAGATCAAAAGCGTGTGGCATATCTGCTTCCTATGACTGCGAAACAGTTCTGGGCTGCTTTGTAAAAGCAGGATATGAAATTCATTATTATGATTTTGACAAAAATCTTTCCCCTGTGTTTGAGGAAGAGATGATCCCGCAGATCAGTGTTCTCCTTGTCTGTGGATACTATGGTTATCCTACCTATGATGAGAACTTTGTCAAAAAATGTAAAGCCAGTGGCGTTTCTGTAATAGTGGATACTACCCATACAGCATTTTCTCCATTGCCGGCCTGTCCGGATTCTGACTATATTGCCGTCAGTCTCCGAAAATGGATGGGTGTTGCCTCCGGTGGTCTTGCCATCAAGCGAAAGGGCACCTTTGGCGTAAAACCTATTCCTATCAATAAAGAACAGTTTTCCCTTAGAGATCAGGCTCTTCAATCCCGAGAGACCTACGAGCATACAGGAAATGAGGACTATAATAAAGAAGGCAATGATGTTTTCTGGAAAGCGGAATTTATGCTTCGTGAAATTTTCGATATCCAGGAAGGGGATGAAGCTTCCCTTAAAACGATTCTTCATTATCCATTCCGGGATGCGATCCGTAAACGCCAGGAAAATTACCATTACCTTCTGGAACACCTGCCGGAACGCTCCGATATCCGCCCGGTATTTCCTTATCTTTCAGATGATATCTGTCCTATGTTTTTCCCTTTCTTTGTGGAAAACCGGGACGCCCTTATCAAGCATCTGGCAGACAGGCACATTCCGCCTAAAGTATACTGGCCTGTACCACCTTTTGTAAAGGTTGAAGACTATCCAGGAGCTCAATATATTTATTCCCATATCATGTCTGTCAGCTGTGATGAGCGCTTTAACACGGACGATATGCAGAAAATTGTAGAAGCCTTTGAAAACTATTAAAGATCTTAAAGCATTTTGAGAATATCCGTTTGATAAATCTAATCAGGCCACAGACTGGAAATCACCAGTCTATGGCTTCTTCATCTTCTCAGGTTGACATCCCATCTGTCGTTTGCTACACTAAAATCACATATCTGACAAAGGAATGGGAAGTATGAAGAAGAAAAAATTATAATCTATAAACCTGTTACTAATAATGGTAATCTTATGGAGAAAAGTTGTTTGTCAATACTATCATAGCCGCATATAATGCACAGGCAGTTAATCCGGAATTGATGTTTGTAAAGCAGTCAGACAGAAATGCTGCACAGGAAAAGACTGTTTATTACACTCTTGACAATGTTAACTTCAATGAATCCCAGGAGCTTATTAAAAACAAACCACTTGAGTTCCATTTGAAGTGACAGATTCCAACCTGGTTGGTACTTCCTTTGCCGGAACAAACACAAAAGACCTGAAACTTCAATTGTACATAGAGTCTGATGACGGTACAAAAATTGAAGGAATTGGAGGAGAAAACACAAAGGTAAAAGAAATACATCTTCCGGTATATAAAGCTAGTGAAAAGCAGGCAGAATATGAAGATGGATATGTATATGTTAACAGTGGAAACGTATATGACTTTACCTTGAATGAACTACAAAACTATGAGAGTTATTTAAAAACAAGTGCAGGTTACAAGGGAAAGGTTACCCTGTATGCGAAAATTTCATGCAAGTACATTTACTACTGCACGGAAAAAGAAGCGCAATCCATTGCACAGATAAACATCTGTCAACGACAGCTCTTTGATCTGGATTGAGGTAAAAACTTTATAACCCCAAATTCTGAAAGCCTCAGACTGGTACAGTACAGCTACCCCGGTCCGGGGCTTTTGAAATGCGGAGATTATTGCCATGAGTATATTTGAGTATGACAAAGAGGAAGAAGAACAGAAACTTCAGGCAACTTATGAAAAGATTGGCGAAAAGCGAGGTGAAAAGCAAGGTGAATTAAAAAAGGCAAAAAGCATAGCCATTTCGCTTGCGCAGGAAGGAGAACCTGTAGAAAGAATAGCAAGAACCCTTGGTGAAACGGAAAAAACGATTAAAGAATGGCTGGCTGAAACGCATTAAAATTGGTTCCGCAGTATCATCAACTGAATGTTACTGTGGAACCTTTTTATATCTGTCTGCTATTTTAGCCGGGTAAGTCGGATTTTATCTGCGTATCCCTGACAGTTCGTCTTCTATCCACTTATCTGTGTTGAAGTTACTGTCAAAGAACCTGACAATCACGCCGTAAGGTTCTGTATCGCTGTTGAATGCGTTGGCTTCATCAGTGTCTACGTGCATTGCCAGGTGATAATTTCTGTGGACTCTGACTACTACATCTGCGTAGATAAGTGCGCGTCCGTAGCTTTTGGTCAGGACGAAGACTTCGTCATTGTCTTTGATATGCAGGGCAAGTGCTTCATCCGGAGTCATGTGGATGTGGCGTTTGGCTACGATGACCCTTTGGGGATTTCGATATCACCGCATGGACCGGATAAAATACAGCCGGGAGTTCCTTCGATATCACCGGACTGGCGTATCACGCTTGGAATCCCCAGTTTTCTGGTGTCTGTAAGAGACATTTCTACCTGCGTGTCGCTGCGGAAAGGACCGAGAAGTGCCATGTTTTCGAAAGTACCTTTCGGTCCTTTGACAGTTACTCGTTCCCGGCACAGATATTGTCCGGGCTGGCTTAATTCTTTGATAAAATGTGGTTTGCTTCCTTCTCCGAATAATTTTTCAAAATCTTCCTGCGAGATATGCAGATGTCTGGCAGAAGTTTCTATAGGTATTTTGATGCTCATTTATTACAATACTCCCTCAATATGTTACTTGTATATGTCTGTCCGACATTCTGTTGTCTGATGGGATACAGAGCAGTTATACTTACTTTTTAGTGTATCTCTTTAATTGGAAATATGCAATGTTTATCTTGTAAGAAGGACAATTTTTATTATAAAATAGTGTTAACTTACTTTTATCGGTTTACAAGGAGAAGTGTTCTGGGCTATAATAAGATACATTAGAATAACAGTTACTGTTCACACACCACTATCCCGAGACATACAAGCCAAAATTCCATTGCCGCAGGCAATTCGGAATGAATTTTGGCTAAGTTACTGTGAACGGAGTGAACAGTAACGAATAACAATTCTAAATGTGACAAAACAGAATGAAATAGTAATGTAATATCAGACTTATAGAATAATAACCAAGAAGGATTATTGAATGAGCAAAAAGAGATTTTCCGGGCTGCGTCTGATTCTTATGGTGCCTGTGGTGGTGCTTTTGGCCGGTGGACTGATCATCGGCGGAAGAGCTTTGCAGGAACCGGGGGAAGTAAGGATCTTAAGAGACAGGAGGTAGCGCAGACGGATGAAGGACATCAGGAGTATTATTTCGGCCTTCTTAATGAGAATGAACAGAGAGGCTACCGCGAGATCCTGGAGGGGATCAGAAGCTTTGAGGATAAATTTTATCTGTCTCTCTCAGGAGATAATGAGATAGACAGAGTGTATCATGCAGTGCTGAAGGATCATCCGGAGCTGTTCTGGGTACATAACCGGGAGAAAGTTTATAAGACGACTTATTCGGGCAGAGATTACTGTCAGTTTTCTCCGGGATATACTTATACAGAGGCGCAGAGACAGGAGATCACGCAGGCTATGGAGAATGCGTATCAGGAGGTGTTATCGCAGATTCCGGATGGTGCTGATGATTACACGAAGGTAATGACTGTTTATACTTATGTCATAGACAATACAGAATATGTGATCTCTGATGATGACCAGAGTATAGCAGGAGCTTTCTGGAAGAAACAGGCGGTATGTGCGGGCTATGCGGGAGCAGTGCAGTATCTGCTGGAGCGTCTGGATATCCCCTGTATTTATGTGGAGGGTGATGCTGCAAACAGTACCCAGGGACATGCCTGGAATATTGTAGAGCTGAACGGACAGTATTATTATGTGGATGCCACCAATGGGGACCAGCCGGACTTTCTGGAGGGTGATGCCACGCTGCTGGCAGAGCATAAGACAACGATCTATGATTATCTGTGTCCGTTCCCACAGGAGTACGAGGAGAATTATACGGTCTCTGATGAGTTTCCTGTTCCTGCGTGTACAGCGACTGACATGAATTTCTATGTGAGAAACGGCGCCTGTTTTGATACCTATGACTGGAGCAGTGTATATGACCTGTGCAGACTGCGCATTGACAGTGATGCTGCGGTGGTACGCTTTAAGTTTGGCAGCCAGGCGGCTTATGATGAGGCATATATGGATCTGATCGACAGTAATCATATCCAGGATATCGCAAAATATTATATGGAAGTCCATGGGCTGTCACAGATTTCCTATCATTACGGTGTGATCGACAATATGAAGACCTTATACTTCATGTTCTGACGGGTTTAGTTCAGATGTGTCAGTTGATGATAAGGAACGCTATAAATATATAACTAAAAGGAGTGACTGAAAATTATGGTTAATATGACAGATATATTTGGAAATGCGCTGAGTATTGCCGGGAGTTTTATGGATTCAGATCTGGTGAATCGTTTTATGATGGTAATATTTGCAGTGATCCTTGTGTTTGGAGTGCTGAACTGTATTCTGGGATACAGGCTTCTGCGTTTCTGGATGATGCTGGGAGGTTTTCTGGTAGGCGGCGGTCTTGCGCTAGTGGTTGTACATACAATGGGAATACAGGAGAAATCAACAATGCTGATCGCAGCACTGGCGACAGGAGTTGTGTTCGCAGTGATTGCATTTCTGATCTATAAGGCAGGTGTGTTTATCCTGGCAGCAGGTATCGGCTGGGCGGCCAGTATTTATTTCCTGCATCCTACCAGCTCCGCAGTATTTTTTGCATGTATTCTGATCGGCGTAGCTCTTGGTTCCATGGCGGTGAAATACTGCAGGGAAGTGCTGATCGTGGCTACAAGTCTGATCGGTGGTATTATGGCAGGGGTTTCCCTTGCACAGCTTGGAAATCTGGCAGATATTCCCTATGGACTGGGAATGAGTGTGGGATTTGCAGTTCTGGGTATGCTGATTCAGTTTGCTATCAACAAACCGGTTTCTGATGAAGAGGATGAAGAAACGGTTGATGAAGAAAGCACTGAGCAGATTACAGGCGAAATCAGGACCTGAGACAAGACCAGAGTTTGAG
>ENA-OQIG01000708-OQIG01000708.1-human-gut-metagenome-genome-assembly--contig:-NODE-708-length-17786-cov-2.840421_pt1 | contig 17786 bp, 20 predicted proteins | sample MGYA00242576_ERZ504741 | MGnify/ENA primary metagenome ERZ504741 (study PRJEB26092, sample SAMD00036436) | human gut metagenome | host: Homo sapiens | study: EMG produced TPA metagenomics assembly of... | reverse complement strand
TAAATAAAAGAAAACTAAAAAGAGAGAGACGATTGCTTATGAAAGAAGTAAAGAAGTGGTTGATACAGTGAGTGTGGCATTGGCAAACGGCAACCGGAAGAAGCAGGTAATGTAGTGATGCAAGAGGTGAATCATGCTTTGCTCTCGATGGGAGTGGATGAAGCTATGGCTGATAAGATTGATAACTTTATCATTTTATTGTTTATTATTGGAATAGCATTATTGGCTAATCTGATTTGCCGCAAGATTATTCTGCGTACCGTGGCTAAATTGGTGAGACAGACAAAAGCTACTTGGGATGATATTGTATTTAATGATAAAGTAATGGTGAACATCAGCAGGATGGTGGCGCCTATATTGATTTATATATCTATTCCTATTGCCTTCCCCGAACATGCAGACTCTGCTTTGCTTGATTTTCTTCGAAGACTTTGCATGATTTATATCCTTGCAGTCTTTCTTCGCTTCGTCAGTGCTTTGTTCACGGCTGTGTATCTGGTATATAGCGCGCGTGAACAATATAAAGACAAACCTTTGAAGGGGCTTTTGCAGACAGCGCAAGTCATTCTCTTCTTTATAGGAGCTATCATCATTATCAGTATTCTGATAAAGCAAAGTCCGGTAGTGTTGCTGACCGGATTGGGAGCTTCCGCTGCGGTTCTGATGTTGGTTTTCAAGGACAGTATCATGGGATTTGTCTCCGGCATCCAGCTTTCCGCCAATAATATGCTGAAGGTGGGCGATTGGATCACGATGCCGAAATACGGTGCGGACGGTACGGTGATAGAAGTAACATTGAATACCGTAAAAATACGTAACTTCGATAATACCATCACCACCATTCCTCCTTATCTATTGATTAGTGATTCTTTCCAAAACTGGCAGGGAATGCAGGAATCCGGCGGACGTCGTGTGAAACGTTCCATCAATATAGACATGACCAGTGTGCATTTCTGTACACCGGAGATGTTGGCAAAATACCGGAAGATACAACTGTTGAAAGACTATGTGGATGAAACGGAAAAGGTAGTGGAAGAATATAATAAGGAACATCATATCGACAACTCTGTGTTAGTGAATGGACGTCGGCAAACAAACTTGGGAGTTTTCCGGGCTATCTGACTAACTATCTGAAGAGTCTGCCTACCGTCAACCAAGACCTGACCTGTATGGTACGTCAGCTTCAGCCTACTGAAACCGGTATCCCATTGGAACTTTATTTTTTTTCTGCCAATAAAGTATGGGTTGCCTACGAAGGCATACAGGCAGATGTTTTCGATCATGTGCTTGCCATTATTCCGAATTCGACTTGCGTGTCTTCCAAAACCCGTCGGGGGCAGACCTGCATCGGATAGGTAAAGATAGAAAACTAATCAAACGATAAAACGCTTATAAATTGTAATTACTATGACTACACCGTTATCCAACCAGATTATCCGTGAAATCACTCCTTTGTCAGATAAGGATTGCTTTTACATTGCGGAACGTTATAAAACGGAATTCACTTATCCTATACACAACCACTCCGAGTTTGAATTGAACTTCACCGAAAAGGCTGCCGGAGTAAGGCGGATTGTAGGAGACTCTTCCGAAGTGATAGGTGATTATGATTTGGTATTGATAACAGGAAAAGATTTGGAACACGTCTGGGAACAGAACGACTGCCATTCGAAAGAGATACGGGAGATTACGATTCAGTTTTCTTCCGATCTTTTCTTCAAGAGCTTTATCAATAAGAATCAGTTCGACTCTATCCGCCGGATGCTGGATAAAGCACAAAAAGGGCTTTGTTTCCCGATGTCTGCCATACTCAAAATATATCCGTTGCTGGATACGCTTGCTTCCGAGAAGCAAGGATTTTATGCGGTCATTAAGTTTATGACGATCCTGTATGAACTTTCTCTCTTTGAAGAAGAAGCGCGTACCTTGTCCAGTTCGTCTTTTGCCAAGATAGATATTCATTCGGACAGCCGGCGTGTGCAGAAAGTGCAGGAGTACATCAATACACATTATCAGGAAGAAATACGCCTGGGGCAGTTGGCCGATATGGTGGGGATGACGGATGTGTCATTCAGCCGCTTCTTCAAACTGCGTACAGGCAAGAATCTTTCCGATTATATCATTGATATTCGGCTGGGCTTTGCTTCCCGGTTGCTGGTAGATTCTACCATGTCAATAGCCGAGATTTGTTATGAGTGCGGTTTTAATAACCTTTCCAATTTCAACCGGATCTTCAAGAAGAAAAAGAGTTGTTCGCCTAAAGAGTTTCGTGAGAACTACCGGAAGAAAAAGAAATTGATTTAGCGCATTTTCTTTTATGAACTCGGTGATTAACTCCCGAGTTCTATCTTCCACTCACCAATCGTTCGTGTGGCACTGTCAAAGTTTACACCTACTTTAACTATTTTCCTGTGATCCGCCTGATACGGAATAGCATACCCCTTGCTGTTAATCTGCGCTAATGCTTCTTCGGGTGTACCATTTACTTTAAATTCAAAAACATAGATGGTATCTTGAAGTTTCACAACCGCGTCTGCTCTTCCGATGGCGGTATCCACTTCCACATCTATATACTGTCCCATCAGCCGGAAAAACAGATAAAAGATAGTTTGATAATGTTTCTCTTCCTTGTTGTTCAGTTTATTCGGGATAGACGCAAAGAAAGATTTCAGTCTTTCCAGACATTCCTCTAAATGACCGATACGCAAGTCTTTAATAAAGGACACTACATAAAATGTATTCTCTCGTGCAGGCAGATGCACATAAGCGGGCATTAGCGATTCGATAAATCCTTTTCTTACTTCTTTGTTGGGATAAGCCAGTGTATACAGTTGGAAATCCGGATCATATCCCTTAATTGTGAGATAACCGCTTTGGTAGAGCACCGGAAGAGGATCGGTGATTCTATTGCTGGGCGCATCAAACTGTTCGGCGGTGGCGGTCGTGTTATCCAGTTCCCGGATATCAAAATTGCTTTCTTGCAGAATATCTATCAGGAAAGTGGGAGTACCGGTCGAAAACCAAAAATTGGCATACTTCTTCTGTGCGAATGCATTGAACAAACTGAATGGATTATAAATATCTTCACTGTTCTCACTGAAATGATAGCCGTCATATTGTTGTTTCAAATGTACACAGGCTTCCTCGTATGTTTCTTTGTTCTTGCGCCATTTGTTCAATATCAATTTGTAGCTGCGTGCGCAACTCTTGTTCGGTGATGCCGCAGATGGCACTGTAATCATCCCTCATGCTGATATTCTGCAAGTTATTCAACTCGCTGAAGATACTCATTTGGCTGAATTTGCTGATACCTGTCAATAATAAGAAGCGAAGATACTGTCCCTGGGCTTTCAGTGGACTAAAGAAATCCCGCATGATATTACGTATTTCCTTTTGAACTTCATCATTATGATTGCTGTCCAGCATTGGTGAGTCATACTCATCTATTAATACCACCACCTGTTTACCCGTCTGTTTGTAAGCACGACGAATAATTCCTTCAAAACGTAAACTGAAAGTCGTTTCTCCTTCTTCCCGTTGATAAATTTTCTCCCATAAAAGCAATTGGCGGTTAATAACGGCTGACAGCATATCAGCGGTTATATATTACTCACACTAAAATCAAAGTGTAGTACCGGGTAGACCGTCCAATCCTTTTCCAGAGTCTCCATAGCCAAGCCTTGAAACAGTTCTTTTTTTCCCAGGAAATAAGCTTCTAGTGTAGAAACCAGCAAACTTTTCCCAAAGCGTCGGGGACGACTTAGAAAATAGACTTTATTTGTATGAGTCAAACGATAAATCAATTCTGTTTTATCAACATAGACACAATCATTATTGCGTAAATCTTCAAAGTTCTGTATTCCTATCGGATATCTTCTGAAATTCTCTTCCATGACGCATATCTGTTTTTAGCGTGAAACATTCACAAAGATAATGATATTTAGTTTCAAGTCAATTATGCCTGTTCTTTTTTTAAGAAAGTCCAACGTTGGATATATACTTAGTGGGAAAGGAGCTATCGGTGTTTCTTTGCGTAATGCATTGAAAAGCGGTGAAACATATCTTTGACGACAAGCGGGTGGAAATACACTATCAGCCAAAATTTTCACCTTCTCACAACTGTCAGCCGATTAATTTTATGCATAATGAGAGATAAAAGAGTGAAGTTCCGGTCTTAAATTTGCTTATAAACAAGTTAAACTAATAGCGTAACTGATTGATAATACGTTTGTAACATCTTGTCATCATCTTGCAATGACTCTTTCAATAGATTGTATTTTTTTCGTCTTACGGTTGTAATGCTCACCCTCTATCTTTGCCAGCGTAATTAAAACGTAGAGCAAAGTTAGATGAAAAAACTATTTCTTATCCGATTTTCAGTGGCGGCCTTCTTTTGCCTGTTGTGTGTACTTCCTGCATTGGCTGCCAATATCAAGATTAAAGGAGCTGTGAAAGACAAACTATCCAAGGAACCTTTGATAGGAGCTACGATACGTTTGCTCGGAACTCAAGCCGGAGCAGTGACCGATATGGAGGGTAATTTCGAATTGAACAGCATGGGCGTTCTGGAAGGTATGTATGATATTGAGATTAAATATGTAGGCTATAAAACCGAAGTGCGCCGTAAGTGCGTGTGGAGAATGGAAAACTGGTGATACTGAATCTGGAGTTGGAAACCGATGCACAGGAACTTGCCGATGTGGTGGTTGTAGCTAAGAAGAATAGGGAAAATGAGAATATGCTGTTGCTCGAACAGCAAAAAGCAGTCATTGCCGTACAATCTGTTGGTGTCAGGGAGCTTTCCCGCAAAGGTGTTTCGGATGCAGAAGGTGCTGTGACGAAAGTTGCCGGAGTGTCTAAACAAGACGGAGTGAAAAATGTCTTTGTCCGTGGATTGGGTGACCGGTACAATGCAACTACTTTTAATGGATTTGCTCTTCCTTCCGAAGACCCGGAATATAAGAATATCTCTCTTGATTTCTTCGGTACGGATATTATTCAGTCCGTAGGCGTAAATAAAGCATTCAACGCGGGAGGCAGCAGCGATGTCGGAGGGGCAACCATTGATATTGTATCCAAAGAACTCATTGGTAGCGGTCATCTGGGATTTGGCATTTCCGGTGGCTTGAATACACAAACGGTAGCAGCCGATTTTCTGAAACAGGATGGAGTGAACTTCATGGGCTTTGCCAATCGTACCGAACCTGCCGATGAAAACTCATGGAACTTCAGAAATAAGTTAGACCTTCCGCTCAACATCTTCAAATCAACGGAGTTACAGTATTTCCGGAGGTAAACGAATTCTATGTCGGAAAAAACAAAAATCCGCTTTCTTTCTTCCTGACTGCCGGGCATACGACGGACTATCAGTATACGGATGAAATCATACGTAATACCACTACCAGCGGTACGGTATATAAAGATATGAATGGTAAGAAGTATGCGGAGAATATTAGTCAGCTGGCACTTGCCAATGTGGATTTCGATATGCAGAATCGTCATCACATCAGTTATAATTTGATGATGATTCATGCCAATACCCAGTCGGTGGGCGATTACAACGGCAAGAACTCGATTTTTAGTGACGACTATGAAAACCTCGGATTCACCCGTCGCCAACAAACAAATGACAATATGCTGATCGTTAACCAACTAATGACTAACTGGGGATTGACCAAATCATTAAGTCTCGATGCAGGTGCTTCCTATAATATGGTGAAAGGATATGAACCGGATCGTCGTATCAATAACCTGACTAAAGCGGAAGACGGCTATACGTTGCTAAGGGGCAACTCACAACAGCGCTACTTCTCAACTTTAGATGAAGACGACTTGAATGTAAAAGCAGGCTTGGTCTATCGTCTGAAAGATAATATAGAAGAGATTTCGAATGTCCGTTTCGGATATACAGGCAGGTTTGTAGATGATAACTTCAAAGCTACGGAGTATAACCTGACCGTAGGACATATTTCTGTCATCCCTTCTTTAGACGACTTCTCGCTTGACGATTATTATAATCAGGAAAACTTTGCTTCCGACTGGTTCAAGATACAAAAGAACTTAGATGAATATATCGTAAAAAAGAATATTCATTCCGCTTATGCCGAGGCTACCTACCAGTTACTCCCCGTTGGATTGTGAATCTGGGACTGAAATACGACAAGGTAGATATTGAAGTGGATTACAATGTGAATCGTGGAGGCTCTAAAGGAAACAATACCATCCAAAAAGATTATTTCCTGCCCAGCTTGAATCTCAAATACAATCTGAATGATAAAAACTCGTTTCGCCTGGGAGTTAGTAAAACATATACGCTTCCGCAGGCAAAGGAAATATCTCCTTACCGTTATGTCGGCGTGAACTTCAACAGTCAGGGTAATCCCAATCTGAAACCTTCGGATAATTATAACCTTGATCTGAAGTGGGACTTTAATCCCACTCCGACCGAGTTGATTTCTCTCACAGCTTTCTATAAATTGATTAAGAATCCGATATCCCGCATCGAAGTGGCAAGCGCCGGAGGTTATCTTTCTTATGAGAATATAGCGGATAAGGCAACCGTGGCAGGAGTGGAGATAGAAATACGTAAGAATCTGTTTGTCCGTCCGGTGAGTAATGCTGCGCACGGAATGAATAAACTCTCTTTGGGATTGAATGGCTCTTATATCTACACGAATGCAAAAATGCCTTTGGCAACGGTTACCACCGGTTCGCAACTGGAAGGAGCCGCACCGTGGATTGTCAATTTCGACCTCTCGCATAACTTCACGAAAGGAGAACGCAGTTTTGTCAATACATTGGTACTTAATTATGTGAGTGATAAGATATATACCATTGGCACGCAGGGGTATCAGGATATGATGGAGCAGGGAGTACTGACACTGGATTTTGTGTCCCAAGCCAAACTGAACAAGCATCTTTCGCTTAACCTGAAAGCCCGCAACCTGCTGAATCCCTCTTATAAGTTAAGCCGCAAAGCGAAACGGAAAACGGGAAAGGTGATATTGAATGATTATAAGAAAGGAATAAATATAGCCTGGGAGTGTCGTGTACATTCTAAGCCGGGTGATGAAATAAGATTATTAACTAATAATGAAAGCAAAATGAAAAGATTGTTTGTGAACTTTATGACGTTTGCCGTTATGGCAACAGCACTTACATTGACTGCATGTAGCAGTGATAGTGATGGAGACGGTGATGGTAACGGAGATGGTGGAAACAACGGTGGGACCGGTAGCTCTATTGTTGTGGGCGAAAATATCCTGTCCGGCACGCTGACCGGAGAACAGACACTGGAAGCTAAGGAATATATTCTGAACGGAACGGTAGTCATTGAAAATGGAGCCGTCTGAATATCCCTGCCGGAACAACGATTAAGGCTCGCGAAGGTTTCAGCAGTTATCTGCTGGTAGCACAGGGCGGTAAACTTTATGCTGACGGTACAGCTGATAAACCGATTGTTTTCACTGCCAATTCAACAACCCCTACATCCGGCTATTGGGAGGAATCATTATCAATGGTAAAGCTCCGATTTCCGGTTCGAACGCCAATAAGAGTGATACAGGTCTGACGGAAATCGACAACAACTATAAATACGGTGGTAATGTCGATAATGACAATTCCGGTTCACTGACTTATGTGAAAATCTGCTATGCCGGTGCCCGCTCTACTGCCGATATCGAGCACAACGGATTGACACTGAACGGTGTTGGAAACGCTACCAAGATTGAGAATATCTACATTCTTGAGAGCGCGGATGATGCCGTCGAATTCTTTGGCGGTACGGTGAATGTAACCAACTTGTTGGCTGTGAACCGGATGATGACATGTTCGACTTCACTCAAGGATATTCCGGTAAATTGAAAAACTGCTATGGCGTTTGGGAAAGCGGTTATACCAGTACGGAAGCAGATCCGCGCGGCATTGAAGCAGATGGTAACTTGGATGGTGACTATTCGGATCATTTACGTCAGTCGGATTTTACGGTTGAAAATATGACAATCGTAAATAATGCTGCCAATACAACGGATAATGTAGACCGTATGCAAGATGTGATTAAAATCCGTCGTGGAGCAAAAGCTACGATCACCAATGCCCTTGTCAAAGGTTCAGGCGGTACAATCGATTTGATTGATATGAATGACAGTAAAGGTGCAGGAAATGCTGCTTCCAGCATCAGCATCACCCATACATTGAACTTTAAGAATAAGCTGAACGGTACATTGAATACATTTACCGAGCCAACTACGAATACAGGTGCAGATGCATCCCTGTTCACTTGGAGCGGATATAATATTTCCTCATTATAATAAGATATAGGTTAGCGGAGTCCGTATTTTTCAATAGGAGGTGTGGGAGAATTTGTAGCAAACAGATTCTCCCATATTCTATTTATTTATTTTCGTAATCTTCTTTTAGCTTTTTTATTTGCTCCTTTATGGTATGAGTGATTACCTTTTGTATATTTGTCAACCTATTGTTTTACAATGATACAAAATATGCAAACAGACAACGAGCGATACAGAAAAATGGCTTCTCTTGCACAAATCGGGTGGTGGGAAGTAGATTTAACGGCAGGATATTATTTATGTTCCGATTATCTTTCTGATCTTTTGGGATTGGACGGCGACACCATCTCTACTTCGGATTTTCTGAACCTGATACGTGAAGATTATCGCAAGCAGATTGCCAGGAGTTCCGGGCAAATTCTTCTATCCATAAGGACTTTTATGAACAAACTTTCCCTATTCATTCAAAATATGGCGAGGTCTGGTTGCATACCCGTCTGGCTTTTCGTGAGAAGGTACAGGTGTTGATGGAGGTGATAAGGCTTTCGGAATAATCCAGCGCGTTGAGGCTCCCAAGGAAGAAGATCAAAGGGATGCATTAAGGCGTGTGAATGATTTGCTTTGTCGTCAGAATTTTGTTTCGCAATCGTTGCTTCGTTTCCTACGTGATGAGGCAGTAGAATCTTGTATCGCAGATATTTTGAGAGATATTCTGAATCTTTATAATGGAAAAGGACGTGTTTATATTTTTGAATACGACGAAATTTATGCCCATCATAGTTGTATCTACGAAGTTGTTTCTGAAGGGGTATCGGCAGAGATAGACAATCTGCAGGACATGCCTGCCAGTGAGTCAAAATGGTGGAGTGAACAGATATTATCGGGCAAGCCGATTATTTTAAATACACTGGAGCAGTTATTAGAAGAGGCTCCTGATGAATATCAGATTCTTGTAGTTCAGGGAATCAAATCGTTAATGGTGACTCCTTTGATGACAGGCGACCGCGTTTGGGGATATATGGGGATTGATTTGGTTGAGACTTACCATGACTGGAGTAATGAAGATTTTCAATGGTTCTCCTCATTGGGAAATATTATAAATATCTGTATCGAGTTGCGTAAAACTAAGGACAAGGTAATCCGTGAACAGACTTTCCTAAATAATCTGTTTCATTTTATGCCGATGGGATATATACGTATGTCCATTATCCGTGACGAGAATAATAAACCTTGCGATTATCGGGTGACGGATGCGAATGAGGTCAGTTCAACCTTCTTCGGGCTTCCTTTGGAGTCGTATATTGGTTCTTTGGCATCTGAAAAGCATCCTGACTATCTCCAAAAACTTAATTTTCTGGAAGAAATACTGGATAGTAATTCTTATAGAGAGAAAGATGAATATTTCCCTCGAACGGAACGGTATACGCATTGGGTTATTTATTCTCCCGGAAAGGACGAAATAGTCGGTCTATTCCTCGATTCTACGGGATCGGTACAAGCTAACCGGGCATTGGATCGTAGTGAAAAACTCTTTAAGAATATCTTTGCTAATATTCCGGCAGGAGTAGAGATCTACGATAAGGACGGCTATTTGATAGATTTGAATAATAAGGATTTAGAAATATTCGGTGTAGTGAATAAATCGGATGTGATAGGGGTTAATTTCTTTGAGAATCCGAATGTGCCGCAGGGGATTCGTGATCGTGTGCGGAATGAAGATCTGGTGGATTTCAGACTTAATTATTCTTTTGAGCAAGCAGGAGGATATTATGAGACAAGCCGTTCTAATGTGATAGAACTATATTCGAAGGTTAGTAAACTATATGATAATGAGGCAACTTCAGCGGATATATTTTAATAAGCATTGACAATACGGAGCGTATTGATGCAATGAACCGTATTCGTGATTTTGAGAATTTCTTCTTGATGATATCCGATTATGCAAAAGTAGGATATGCCAAATTGAATCTCTTGAACCGCAAAGGTTATGCTATAAAACAGTGGTATAAGAATTTAGGTGAGGAGGAAGATATTCCTTTGAGTGAGGTGGTAGCAGTTTATAGCCAAATGCATCCCGAAGACCGCAAGCGTTTCCTCGATTTTTATGATGGAGTCAGAGACGGAAAAAGGAGGCATTTCCAAGGGGAGATGCGTATTCGTCGTCCCGGAACGAAGAACGAATGGAATTGGGTCAGCAGTAATGTAATGGTCACCAATTATAAACCGGAAGAAAATGAAATAGAAATTATCGGTATTAATTATGACATTACAGAATTGAAGGAGACTGAAGCCGAATTGATTCAGGCACGTGATAAAGCAGAGATGATGGATCGTTTGAAAAGTGCTTTCCTTGCCAATATGAGTCATGAAATCCGTACGCCGCTGAATGCCATTGTCGGTTTCTCCGATTTGCTGGTAGAAACTGAAGAGCTGGCAGAACGTCAGGAGTATATTAAGATTGTACGTGAGAATAATGAACTTTTGTTGCAATTAATTTCAGATATACTCGATTTGTCAAAGATTGAAGCGGGTACATTTGAGTTTACTAACGGAGATGTAGATGTAAATCTGTTATGTGAGGATATTGTCCGCTCTATGGGGATGAAAGCGAAAGAAGAGGTGGAACTGGTGTTTGATGGTCATCTTCCGGTTTGTCATGTCATTAGTGACCGTAACCGTATACATCAGGTGATCTCTAACTTTGTTAACAATGCAATGAAGTTTACCTCTGAAGGTAGTATTCATGTGGGATATAAACTAAAAGATGGCGAATTGGAATTCTATGTTGAAGATACAGGCATCGGTATTGAAAAAGAGCAGTTGCCACATATCTTTGAGCGTTTTGTGAAGCTTAATTCTTTTGTACACGGTACAGGATTGGGACTTTCTATCTGTCAGAGCATCGTTGAACAATTAGGTGGGCGGATTGGCGTTGATTCTGAAAAAGGAAAAGGATCAAGGTTTTGGTTTACTATTCCCGGAGTGATCGTGACGGAAGAGATGAACTGTGCCCGGTAGAGTGGTAATAAGGCAGGTGAATATCTTCCTTCCTCATTAATAAAAGCGGCTTTTATATAGAAGAAATGGTCTTGGTTTTGATGTCGATTGATACTGACATGAAACCAAGACCGTTTCTTTGGTGAAAAGGTGTAGTCCGTTTAAATTCCGAACGACAGTTTATCGATGGATTGATATACGATACTTGCAATACCCAGTCCGATGATACCCAATGTGCAAAGTGCCAGTCCCCATTTTGTACAACGGTCGCTGCGGAAAGTAGGAATCGGGTTGTCGGAAGGAGTGATATACATTGCTTTTACAATCAATAGATAGTAATACAACGAAATCACTGTATTTACCAATGCGATGAATACCAGCAAGTGGAAACCTGCATCGAAAGCAGCCATGAAGATAAAGAACTTAGAGAAGAATCCGGCAAACGGAGGGATGCCTGCCAATGAGAACAGAGACAGAGTCATCAAAAGAGCGATTTTGGGATTCGTTTTATAAAGTCCTGCGTAATCTTCGAGCGTGAATTTCTGACTGCGTAATGCCACGATAGTGATAACGGCAAATACTCCGAGGTTGGCGGCAGCATACACTAATACATAATATACCAATGCTGTCATGCCTTGTGCTGTGCCTCCGATAACGCCTAACATAATATATCCCGCTTGCGAAATACTGGAGAACGCTATCAAACGTTTCAGGTTTTGCTGACGGACAGCAAATATATTGGCAATAGTGATAGAAGCGATGGTTACCCAATAAAGTACTTCCTGCCAGTCATTAATCATTGGAGCGAATACTTTGATAAGGACGGCCAATAATACAAATGCAGCCGATCCTTTTGATATAACACTCAAATAAGCGGTAACTGTACTCGGAGCGCCTTCGTAAACGTCTGCTGTCCATAAGTGGAATGGAACCAGTGATAACTTGAATGCCATTCCTGTGAAGAAGAATATAAATGCCATGATCTGTAACGGATTTCCGTCGATATGGGCAGGGAGGTCATCGAAATAAAGAGTCCCGGCAGAACCATAGATCATGGACAGACCAAACAACAGCAATGCACTGGAGAAAAGAGCTGTAAGAATGTATTTGGCACCTGCTTCGGCAGAGTTGTGACGGTATTTATCGAAGGCAATCAATGCTGCCATCGGAATAGAAGCTGTTTCAAGACCGATGAAGAACATCAGGAAATGTCCGGCGGAAATCATGAGATACATACCAAACAAGGTAGAGAGTGTAAGCACATAGAATTCTCCTTGTTTGAATGAAGTGTCTTCTCTTTTCATCCACTCGTGCGCCATCAGGAAAACAATCAGTGTACCGACATTCAGGATCGATTTAACAACTGTGTGCATCGGTACATAGTGATACATACCACCGAATGCATCGGTAGCAGTTCCCGGAATTAAGTTGATAGCCGTATGGATAGCCATCAGAATAACGGGCAACATGGTGTTCAGGCGTGCTTTCCCACTATTTTTGTGTGCATCCGGACTCATGAAGAGGTCAGCTAGAAATAGCAGCAGTAAGACAGCTATGAGCGACAGCTCTTCTCGCATATATAGAAATTGTGAATAATCCATATTTACAAATTAATTATTAAAGATTAAAAATTAAAGGTTATGGAATCAGTTGTGAGACTACGGGGAGTACACTTTCACCAATCATGTGGCTAACCCAGAAAGGAGCCATACCTAGTCCGGCTACACAAACGATGAGGCAGATAACGGCTACACGTTCGTCCCAAGTCGCATCAGTCAGTTCGAGATGATGTTTGTTGGTGCAGGTTCCGTATAGAATTTTACCTACCAGACGCAGAATGTAGACTGCAGTAATCACAATCGAAGAACAAGCGATGATAGTCAGTACACGGTGGAACTGGTCGTTGTTCTGGAAAGAGCCGACGAAAATAGTCATTTCAGCAATAAAACCACTTAATCCCGGCAGACCGAGGTTGGCAAGACCGGCAATTACATAACATACACTAAGGAACGGCATCACTTTCATTAAGCCGGCAAGCTCGCGAACGTCACGTGTGTGTGTACGTCCATAAATCATACCGATAAGAGCAAAGAATAAGGCTGTCATCAATCCGTGTGAAAGCATCTGAAGGATAGCTCCTGTTGCTGCTGTCTGATTCAGCATCAGAATAGCGAAAAGAACCAAGTCCGCAGTGAGATACGGATGAATAAGCATTAATATATTTCAAGTCGGTCTGTACGCAAGCGGAGAATGCACCGTAAACTACAGAGATACCTGTCAATATCAGGAATATCCATGAAAGTTCGTTAGCAGCTTCCGGCATCAGATACATGGCGATACGGAAACATCCGTAACCTCCCAGTTTCATCAATACTCCGGCATGAAGCATAGATACGGCAGTCGGGGCGGAAGCGTGACCGTCAGGGCTCCATGTATGGAACGGGAAAAGGGCACCTAATACACCGAAACCAAGGAAAGTCAGCGGGAACCAGATGCATTGCTGTGCAAAAGGTATGTTGTGCAACTGTGCGATTTCAAGAAGATTCATGGTCGTTGCTCCCGAACCAAAATAGATTCCGAGAATACCGATCAGCAGGAAGGCAGAACCACCCATCAACATGAGGGTCAGCTTCATGGCTGCATATTCTTTACGTCCTGATCCCCATACACCAATCAACAGGTACATCGGTATCAATGCGATTTCGTAGAACATGAACATGGTGAATAAATCGACGGATATAAAGAATCCGAATACTCCCATAGACAACAGGGTGAACCAGAGGAAATATTCTTTCGTCAGCGGTTGCAGGCGCCAGGAAGCGAATGTACCGGTGAATACGATGACAGCAGACAATAACAACATGGCTACCGAAATTCCGTCAACACCTACTGAATAAGATATGTGAAGCGGGGCATACCAAAGCGTATCTGCACGGAAAAGCATTTCTGCCGTGTTTCCGGCGCTACGCTCTCCCAGATACAGGAATGTAAGTACGACGGAGGCAATCAGAAGTGCCGATGCGCCAGTAACCATAACCCCCCGGATGGCTTTGATTCCTCGTGCTGCCAGAGTCCGGCCAGCATCAATAAGGGATAAGTACGAATATTGATAAGAAATTCATATCGTTCTGTGCTTTATAAGATTAATAGTAGGATAAGTGCCAGTGCACCGCAAAGGAACACATACGCATATTGTTGTACCTGACCACTTTGCAAACCACGGATCTCGTCGCTTGTTGTGTTGGTTGCCCATGCCAGGAAATCAAAGAATCCATCCACTACATGACGGTCGAACCATGCGATAGGAGTAGAGATGCAGCGGAAGATAATCTTATGCGTGATAAACTGGTATATATCGTCAATATAGAAGCGGTTATAAGCAGCCTTGTGCAGACCTTTGAACTGTTTTTCCAATGAATCGGCAACTGGTTGTTTGGCATTCTTGTACATCCATGTAGCGATTGCAATCGAAATAATCGCAATGACAACACTTGTAATAGCCACCGACGGATCGAGATGGATAGAATAAGATTCACCATTCGAACTGATGAAGTGTCCGAAAGGAATAAATCCGGCTCCACAAGTTACTACTGCCAGGAACATCAGCGGGAAAGTCATAGCCAGCGGACTTTCATGTGGTGTGTGGTGTGCGTGGAGTTCTTTGTTTTCCTTGCCCCAGAAAATACCGTAGTACAGACGGAACATATAGAAAGCAGTCATCGCAGCAATTACTGTCATTACCCATCCCATTACAGGCTGTATTGGAAGCAAGCAGCCAGAATTTCATCTTTCGAGAAGAAGCCCGAGAACGGAGGAATACCGGCAATAGCAAGACAAGCAATCAGGAATGTCCAGTGAGTGATCGGCATATATTTGCGTAAACCTCCCATCGCGGACATTTCGTTAGAATGTACAGCATGAATGATACTACCTGCACCGAGGAAGAGCAATGCCTTAAACATAGCATGTGTGAAGAGGTGGAACATGGAAGCCATGTAGCCCAAACCTCCTTCGTGAGGATCCATGGAAGTACAAACACCCAGAGCTACCATCATGAAACCAATCTGTGAAATGGTAGAGAAAGCCAGTACGCGTTTAATATCTGATTGTACGCAAGCCACACTTGCTGCATAGAATGCGGTGAATGCACCTACCCAAGCAACCATGTGCAACGTATTCGGTGCATAGGCAATGAAAAGCGGGAACATACGTGCCACCAAATATACACCGGCAACGACCATTGTAGCCGCATGAATCAATGCACTGACCGGAGTAGGACCTTCCATTGCATCCGGCAACCAGATATGCAACGGGAACATGGCACTTTTACCGGCACCACCGACAAACATCAATCCGAGAGCCAACGGAGCATAGAAGCTCCACCGCTTATCAAGGATACCGTGTCCGGGGTAAATCCGAATGTACCACCATAATATCCGTAAATCAGGATACCGATCAGGAAACCCAAATCAGCAAAGCGAGTAACAATAAACGCTTTCTTGGAAGCAGCGATGGCAGCCGGTTTTGTATAATAAAAACCGATTAGCAGGTAAGAACTTACCCCCACCAGTTCCCAGAAAAGGTACATCTGGAAGATGTTGGTTGCAACGACCAATCCCAGCATAGACATGGTAAACAGGGATAGGAAAGCGTAATAGCGTTGAAAACCGACTTCTCCTTTCATGTAACCGAAAGAGTAGATATGTACCATCAGTGACACGGTAGAGATAACAATCAACATCATTACTGATATAGGATCGAGCAGGATGCCCAAATCAAAGTGTAAGGTCTCTGTAAAAGGAAGCCACGTGAAGTTGTAAGGTATCAGTGTGGCGAATGTTCCGTCTTCCAGTCGTGGAGCCGAGAAATATTGGATAGCTGTAACGTAGGATAGTACCGCTACTGCTCCCAGTATCAGCGTGCCAATTGTGCCCGCTGTCCGGTGGGACATCCATTTACCTCCGATTCCCAGTATGAGAAAGGAGAAGAAAGGAAGAAGGAGTATTAGAATTGTTAGTTCCATACAGTTTTATTTTTATTACTTGATTTATTATTATTTGTTCTTGGTGAGAAACAAATCACCACTTCAACTCGTCCAAGTTGCGCACTTGGATGCTTCGGAGATTACGATAAATGTTAATCATGATGGCGATGGCTACTGCAGTTTCCGCAGCGAGATGGCGATGGAAAAGAGTGCAAAGAAATAGCTTCCATTCCCTCTGGAAAGAGAAAACGGTTGAACACGGCAAAGTTGATGTCCGTGGCATTCAGCATTAACTCTACAGAAATCAGGATAGCCAGTGTGTTCCGGCGGGTAAAGAATCCATAGATTCCTGCAAACATCATGATGGTAGAAACTACCAGATAATATTCCATGTGTATCATATTCGAACTCTATTTTGATAGTTAATACTTGTTTATCTCTTACGTGCAATTATGATACCACCGATGATACAAGCCAGCAACAGGATGCTGACAGCTTCGAAAGGTAATATATAACCGTATTTGTCGCTACTAAGCAAAGCGTTCCCGATAGCATGAATGTTGATCTCGTGCGGGGCAAGATTAGCCGTCTGCATGAAATTATGTTTCAACGTGATAGTCAGGATAATTGCTAAACCGGCAATCATGGTAATGAGCCCGGCCAGGAGCTTACTTCGTTTTGCTTTCTCGGCGCGATCACCTTCTCCGCTGGTCAACAGGATGGAGAATACATAAAGAACGACGATACCACCGGCATAAACCATTATCTGAACAGAACCCAGGAAGGTGTAACCCAGCAAAAAATAGATGCCGGCCGTGCCGAAGAGCACGAAGAGCAGGTAGGTAGCCGAGCGTACGATACGTTGGTAGTCACCGTCATGATGGACATTGCAATAATAAATGCTGCCAAAAAGTAGAATACTACTGTTTCAAGTGTTGATCCCATATCTAAACTTCTTTTTTCTTTTCAATTACTTTACTACCGGCATGATTCAGTTGCAGAACAAGCTTCGTCCGGTCAAAGACGGCATGTTCGAAGTTCTGGTCGAACGTGATGGCGTCATGCGGACAAGCGTTGACACACAGTTGGCAGAACATACAAGCTCCGAGGTCATATTCATATTTTGCCAGGATTTTCTTCTTCTTGCCGTCTTCAGTCTCGATCGTTTCGCTGGTTACGGTGATTGTATCGTTCGGACAAGCTATCTGACACAATCCGCAGGCTACACAGCGGTGTTCGTTATTCTCATTGTGGGGCATTGCCAGTGTACCACGGAACCGGTCGAACATTTTCAGCTCTTTCCGGTTTTCAGGATACTGTTCGGTTACCTTCTTACGGAAGTATACCTTGATGCTGGTTTTCATACCCGTTGCCAGAGTGCTGATACCATGTATCAGTCCTCCCAAATACGTATATTTTTGATCTTTATATTCCATAATTCTTATTTTAGAAGTGGAAAGCCAAAGGCAACACAACATGCCATTAATAATAGGTTTACCATAGAAATTGGAACCAAG
>ENA-OQIG01000707-OQIG01000707.1-human-gut-metagenome-genome-assembly--contig:-NODE-707-length-17788-cov-2.988053_pt1 | contig 17788 bp, 19 predicted proteins | sample MGYA00242576_ERZ504741 | MGnify/ENA primary metagenome ERZ504741 (study PRJEB26092, sample SAMD00036436) | human gut metagenome | host: Homo sapiens | study: EMG produced TPA metagenomics assembly of... | reverse complement strand
TATTTAACTCCTAATAGCTTTTTGCTTGCCTTTATTTGTAATTTCAATCCTTTCCATCGAGAATAATCACAAGAGCTAAAATAGGCTCAAAAGGCCTGTTCATGAACACTGGATAATATATACAAGTTATTTCGTATATTTGCATTAGACAGAACATTCAATACAACAAATATAGAGCTTTTATTCCGAATATACAAGTTCTATATATAAATAATATCAAGGGAAATGGATCAAGTACTGTATGGTATAGATTACATAGAATATTATTTCTATTGGATATATTACAAGTTTATTGGCTATCCTTTAATCATAAGAATATGCTCAATTGCTGTAATGTTTTGTATTATTGCGTACTTATTTCTCCTATTCCATATTATATATGGTATATTTAAAAGGCGAAAAGAGAAGCGAAGATACAATAAAGCTTTCGATAAATATTACGAGGAAATGAAATCTATCTCGCTAGATTCCAACACATTGAGTGAAGAGGAAATCGCAGACAGATTACAGTATGATACGAAAAAACGTCCCAAGCCTAATGAGTTACGTATTATCACTCAACTGTTAACAGAAATCAAGAGTGTGCATGAAGATGAGATCAATGAACTAAACTATCAAACGATTCAAACCGTATTCCAAATCACACGTTTCCTTGAACGCGAACTTCAATTCGGTTCCAAAAGATCAAAGATACAAGCTCTGAAACTTATTCAGTCCATCAATGGCTATGCCTCTGAAGCGGTATTGGTGCGTTTCCTCTATCATCGTGAACTAGAATTAAGAAACTCGGCACGCTATACTTATATGTGGTTAAGCAGGGTGACCCGTTCCGCTTCTTCGACGAAGACATCGGCATGAAGTTAAGGCAATGGGACATGATGGAGTTGCATGCTATTCTGGAACACCGTAAGAAGGTGGGATATAATACACCCAGCTTTATTAAATGGGTGAATACTTCGGCCGAAGAGAATGTTAAGATATTCTTTATCAACGAAATCCGGTTATATAATGAAACCGATAGTGCCCCAATTCTCGCGAAGCAACTCAATGCCCGTTCTGTGGAAATACGGGGTGAAGCGATCAGAACTTTAGGAAAACTAAAATATAAAGAGATTGAGCCCAAACTGATTGAAATGTATCATGTGCAACCGGAAGAAGTCAAACGACAAATCATTTCGGCTGTTGCAGACTGAAAACAGATAAGGCATTAGGATTTCTTTACAATGCTTATGATGAAGCAGACAACTGGGGAACAAAACGTATCATCCTGAAGTCCCTCTATGAATACAGTGCAATGGGAAGAAAAACATTCGATCAATTGGAGAGAAAAGCAGATTCCCACACAGCTATATTGTTTGCCCATACCAGGCATCCGTTAATCAACCAGTTAATTTAGAGAATATGAGAGATATAATATTTACATTCTTCAATTATTTCGTATTCTTTTATACGAGCATGCTGGCGATATTCTTCATCACATTCGCCTTCCTCTCTTTCATTTCTCTAAAACGGAGAAAGGATTACTATGTGGAAAGCTATATGCGGAAAACAATCAAGGAATCCCCCTATACACCGGGCATTTCGGTAATTGCTCCTGCCTTCAATGAAGAAAAGACAATCATTGATAATGTGAACTCCATGCTTGCATTGGAATATCCGCTTTTCGAGGTGGTTATTGTAAATGATGGAAGTACGGACAGTACATTGAAAAAGATGACCGAATATTATGAACTGGTAGAAGTGCCCTATGCTTATATCGAGCGAATCAAAACCAGACCGTTCCGAAGACTCCTCAAATCCTCCAACCCGAAATACAGCCGACTCATCGTTGTAGACAAAGAAAATGGAGGAACCAAAGCGGATGCATCCAATGCGGGTATCAACGTTGCTTCTTATCCTTATTTTATCTGCACGGATGTGGATTGCATTTTGGAAAAGTATGCTCTTTATCGTTGTATCTCGCCCATTATATCTTCAGAAAAACAAGTAATTGCAGTCAGCGGAACGATGTTGATGGCGAACGGATGCGTTGTGAAAGACGGACAAATCGTGGACGTGAGAACTCCCCGTACTCCGATTCCGCTTTTCCAGAATCTGGAATATATGCGTTCCTATCTGATTGGCAAGATGGGGTGGTCCGCTATCAATGGCATGCCGAATGTTTCCGGTGGATTCGGTCTTTTCGACCGTTCGGTAGCGATTGCTGCCGGAGGATATGATGCTCCCTCTTTTGCCGAAGACATGGACCTCATTACCCGCATGGTAGGATATATGTGCGATTTCTCCCGTCCTTATAAAATCGTACAGATTCCTGATACTTGCTGTTGGACGGAAGGGCCTCCCAACCTGGCAATGCTTTACCGGCAACGTACCCGTTGGGCACGGGGATTGTTCCAGACACTTAGTATCCATCATAAAATGATCTTTAAAAAGACATATAAACAGATGGGATTATTAACCCTGCCTTATATGTTCATTTTTGAGTTTCTGGCGCCAATCATCGAGCTTACCGGTTTGATCGTATTTATCTATCTGGCCTTTACAGGGGCGGTCAACTGGAACACGGCATGGATGATTTACCTGACGATCTATACGTTCTGCCAGTTCCTTTCCATCGTTGTTATTACCTACGACTACTATGTCGGGATGCTATATAAAAGAGGATATGAATACCTGTGGATTATCATTGCGTCCATATTGGAGCCTATCTTCTATCATCCCATCATCACTTTCTGTTCATTGAGAGGATACCTCAGTTATCTGACCAATAGAGACTTCAAGTGGAAGAACATGGAACGTAAGGGATTCAAGCAGAAAGAAGAAAGTGCGGACAATACTGATACAACGCCAATGAAGCCCGAACCTGCTACGATTTAAACAAGAAAGAAAGATTAAAGACAAGATAGAATGAACAGAGAATTTCTCCATAAGATCACCATATTAGGTTGTCTGTTTTTACTGATAACCTCTTCCTCCGGGACCGACAACGGATTCCAGACACCGGAGCAATATGCCCAGATTGTACAGGAGCATTTTGCGAACGAGGAATGGGAAGCAGGGAAAGAGCTGTTGGAGGAGGGCCTTCAGAAATACCCGAATGTTTCTGACCTTGAATGGCTCATGGGAAAATACTGGTTCCACGAAAAGAACTATGACCAGTCGCGTTATCATCTTGTCAAAGCGATAGATGACAATTACAACAACGTCAATGCCAAACATCTGCTGGTAGACGTAGAAGATATCACCGAGAATTATTCCAGTGCCATTTGTTACGTTAATGAGTTGCTGGAAGTAAATCCGTATTGGAGAGGCTTATGGCGAAGGAAGATTGAACTATACCGCAAGCAGAACAACGATGTGGAAGCGGATCGCCTGTTGAAACGAATCAATCAGATTTACCCGAACGATACCATTCTAAGGAAGGATTATATCTACAGCATGGAGGTAGGCTACCAGCAAATGAAAAAAGGCGGTAACCGAAAAGAGGCTATCGAAAAGCTGACGGAGCTCATCAAAGTATCTCCTCAAAACGAAGAATATTATCTGGACATCATTAACCTGCATTTACAGGAAGGAAACCGGGAAGCTGCTCTAGGCTGGTCATCCAACGGTTTGGCTGCCATACCGGGAAGCGGTGCGCTTATCGTCAAAAGGGCGAGTATCCTTAGTGAATTGGCACGTTATCCGGAAGCTCTGGTGTTTATACGCGAGCAAATGCGAAGAAACAACAGCCCTGCCATACGGCGTATGTATAACGACCTGTTAATGGAGGCTGCCCGAGCAGAGAAGCAGCGGGATCCTTATGTATTATATGGCATGGCCTACGAAGGAGGTAATAAGAACAAGGAAGCATTAGACTACCTGCTGAACACTTCCGTCACTCGAGGATATACCGATGATGCACTCTTCTATATCAGAGAAGCTAAAAAACAATATGGCAACAATGATAAAGGAATTCTTTATAAAGAATATATGCTTTATCGCCAGATGAATGAGGATGATCTTGCCTATTCAACGCTGAAAAAGATGTATGAGATGTATCCTGATGATTATGATATTACGCTTGCCATGAGCGCACAACACATGAAGAAAGCTGAAAAACTGATGGAACTCGGTCTGTACGCAGAAGCATTGCCGCACGTATTGTTCGTTTCTCAAAAACATGTAGACGACAATGAAGTGAACGGTGCCGCATGGGAAAAAGCCTTGAGTTGCTATATCAATATGAAACGTTACAATGAAGCACTTGCCACATTGGACACCATCACTCTTCACTTCCCTGATTACGAAACTGCACGTTGAAAAGGGCATTTATTCTCGATAAAATGGATAAAACCGAAGAGGCTTTGCAACTATACTTGTCTGCCATCGAGCAGAGCGACGAGGATATGCGTATCTTCTACGTCATCGGATACGAGGAACTGGCAGTGCCCTACATCAAAAAGTGCATGGAAGCCGGAGCTACGAAGAAAGCATACGAAGAAGCCATCAAACTGGTTAGCCTGAATCCATCGAGCGATCTCGGATTACGGTATGCCATCAACTCGTCCGGTTTACTCGGAAAATACGATGAATTCGAGAAATATACGGCTCAAGGGATCAATTATTATCCTGAAGAACCGTTCTATCAGGCAAAGAGGGCTACTGTCCTTGAGCGTGACAAGAGATACGAAGCTTCTTTGGAATTCCTGAAACCGATACTCAATAAATACCCGAGTAACAAAGAGATTATAGGCGCATTCTCACAAAGCAGTGAATATCGTGCCCTGCAACTGACAAAGGCGAAAGAACCGGAAAAGGCTCTCGCTGTTCTTGATACAGCTTTGCTTTACGACAGTCAGAACAAATCATTGAAGTACACCAAGGGAGTGGTATATGAAGCCAACCGTCAAGCGGATTCAGCCTATTATTACCAAAAGTACTACGAGCCATCCATCATGGAATATCGCTCTTTCCAACGACACTTATCGGGCCTTAGAAGCATGATGCTCAAGAATGAGATTGCTTTGACCTACCTGCGTGCACGCTACGGAGAAGAAGACATCATTACCTCCGTTGCCACCGCTGAATACACCCGAAAAGGCCAGAAGAACAGCTATACAGGACGTCTCAACTATGCAGGACGAAGCGGCTCGGCAAGCGACAGCATGGAGGCTGAAGAACAGACACCGAGGAGTCGGCATTCAGGTACAAGGTGAGTGGACGCATCACTTCTCACCGAAGTGGAGCCTCACGGCCAATGCAGCCTTTGCGACCAAATACTTCCCGGACATAACGGCTGATGTCGCTTTACGGCATTATCTCAAGAATGATTGGGAAATAGGCGCACAGTGTGTTATAGACGGGTAGCCGCCTACACAAAGCGTTATGAATGGAACGATGAATTCTTTGCAGGCGGCACCGGAGACAATGGCTATCTGTTTACGGGTTGGAATGAGTCAAAGACTAACCTACTCACTGTAGCGGAGAATTAGCCAAGACCATTGAAGTGGTTCGTCTCAACACGAAGATCGATATGCACTTCTTCAACTCTAACTTCTATTACAATGCGCAGATTGGCGCCAAATACTTCCCGGCGAGCGATACAAAGACAAATATCAACGCCATGGCAAGCATCGGATCGGCACCGGAAACGGCCGTACTGGACTATGCGCTGCCCGGCTCTTTCTCTCACACCAATACCATGGTGGGATTGGGAGGTCAGTATATGGTCAGTCCCAACATTACCATAGGCTTGATGGCACTTGGAACACCTATTATAACCAAACCAATACGGTGCGAGGGACAAGTCCGTCCAACCAGATAGAATCCATATCGACACGCTATAAAAACTTATATAACATCTATGCACAAGTTATATTTCATTCTGATACGCTTGGCCCTGTATTGGCAGGAATGATATGTATTTGCTGCCTTTTATCCGGCTGCCGTATGCAGGCACGCACGGAGATGTTCCCATCTAAAGAAGGGTATCTCGTCACCATTGGTGAGGATCCGACCGACAGAGACACCCGGTGGGCGAAATACCTGTACGAACATCTCAAGAAGCGTGCAAACGACGATGAAATAGTAGCTTTTGGCGTTTCCGAAATGGACATGTGGCGCATCATCATACAGATAGACCCAACATTGCAGAGAGGATTCAAAGTAGCCTGCAAAGGCTCTGATATCAGACTGACCGCAAGTGACGACAAACAAATGTTATGGCTGCAATACCAACTGATAAAGAAGATCAGCAAAGAAGACCCGCGTATAGACGGTTCGGATCTTCCTCCCGCCCTTATCAATCTCAACGATACTTGCGGAGCTTTTGCATTTGACTATCAAAGTATTTATTCTCCATACGGCCTGAACGCCGATCATACAGGCGTTATCGGCTGAACAACTTTGATGACAGCTGGGGAATATGGGGACACAACCTGCGAAAAGTCTTGGGAAAAGATGCAGAGAAAGTATATGCCACCATTCACGGGAAGACAGATGACTCACAACTGTGTTTCTCTTCCGAGGATATGTATCGCCAGATAGAAGTTACATCGTAGATAACTTCGGTGAAAAGGGGAATTTCCGTTTTGTAATCGCACCGGATGATACTCCGTACGCCTGTACGTGTGCCACCTGCACCGCATTGGAAAATACAGAGAAGAACGCAACTCCCGCCGTTACGGAACTGATCCTCCGCCTGTCGCAGCGTTTTCCCAAACACACGTTCTTTACGACTTCCTACCTGACTACGCAACAAGTCACAGACAAGCAGCTCCCGCCTAACGTCGGGGTAATTGTCAGCGCTATCGACTACCCGCTCCGCCGGACAGACGGCAAGGACGAGCAAGACAAGAAATTTGCGGAACAACTCGACAACTGGAAGAAAGTAACGAACAACATCTATATATGGGACTATATCAACAACTTCGACGACTACCTCACTCCTTTCCCCATATTAAAGATAGCCCAGCAAAGACTCCAACTTTTCAAACAACACGGAGCCAGCGGCATATTTTTCAACGGAAGCGGTTACAGCTATTCTTCCTTCGATGAAATGAGGACTTTTGTATTATCAGCCCTTCTTATCAACCCGGAGCTTCCGGTTGATGAGTTAATTAAAAGCTATTTCAATCAGGAATACCCGGTATCCAAAAAATGGCTGTACGATTACTACACAGAGCTAGAAAACAACGCCCAATCCGGAAAGCGGCTCGGACTTTACGCCGGTATCAGAGAATCGGAAAAAGGATTCCTCTATCCGGAGAAGTTTATCAAATTCTATGATGAAATGGGAGATTTTGTATCCGAAGCAAAAGGGAAAGAGCGCAAAAAGCTGCACGAGCTCCAGACCGCCTTGTCTTTCACGCGCATGGAATTAGCACGTGACCACAGTTTCGACGCTTACGGATATGCCAAGCGGAATGGAAAGGATATTCAACCGCTTCCCCAAGCTCGTAAATGGGTCACCCAGCTCAAAGAGCATCAAGCATTTGCCGGAATGGGATATTATAATGAGTCAGCTTATGAGATTGACTATTATATAAAGGAATGGGAACAATATATACTTGCTTCCGACATAAAGAAAAGTTTGTTTCTGGGAATGCATCCTTCCGCAACCCCTAAACTAAATAAAAATGATTCAAAGAAACTGACCGATGGCACTCACGGTTTACCCGGAGACTATCATTGCGGTTGGGTTATCATTCCGGGAGAAGAATGTACCATCAACCTGCCGGTTAAAGGACTCAATGCATCAGGAACATTCTATATCAGTTTTTTGAATCTTCCCCGCCATCGCATCTATGCTCCACAGCAAGTTCAACTGTTGAAAGACGGAGTAGCCTATAAAACAATAGACCTGAAACCGGAAGACTCCCCAGAAAAAGGAGAAATGATGAAAGCCACCGTTCCGGCAGACTTGAACGGAACAGAACAATTAAGCATAAAAATCAGTTGTTTAAAGAAGCCGGGAACGCAAATGGGTATCGATGAAATTGCATTCATCCCTTAAATGCTGAAAAAGTGATATAACAAAAATAAATGGCAACAATGAATAAATCTATATTCTATATTTTACTACTGACGGCACTTCCGCTCTACTTTACAGGGTGCAGAAAGGAAGTACGTCCCACCAGCATGACGATAAAAGATTCCGTCAGGCACTATTACCCTATCAAGCAAGGTCAGCAACTCGATATCATGTTTACCATCACCAACACGGGAGACGCTCCGTTAATCATTTCAGAAATGCAACCTTCCTGTGGCTGTATCATTCTGGATAAAAGTTCGCATATCATCATTCCCGAAGACGGTATCAGGCAATTCAAAGCAACCTACAACAGCATCAAGAATGTAGGCGAAGTGGTTCACCGCATCCGGATTTTCGGCAATATGCTCCCCGACGGGAGAGCCGAACTTAAATTTGATGTTAACGTAGTCCCCGATGCAGACTATACACGTGATTATGAAGAACTCTATCAAGAGTTCAACACCAAAAATGGTATTGTCAGAGAGATGGTGGATGGAAAAGAATCTGAACTGGGATATTATGTCGGAGAACCGTAATCGATATCATGTATCAAGTATCAAATATTAAGTATTAACATCAAATGACTGGCTAATACTCAACACTTGATACTTAATACTTATTTCTCCTTTCTAAGGATGTATTTCTTTGAATGCGGCATTTTCTTCTTTCACATTCTGAATAGTCTGCTTTAACTCTCCAATCGGCAAGTCATATCCATACCAACCTGTATAGCAATCTACCACATACCATTTCCCGTCCGACTGCAACTCGAACTCGACACGCAAATCAACCTCGGATTCTTCATAGCCTGCCTCAAAGATTTTATGCTTCGGTTCATTCAACGTAAACTTGGAAACATAAATACCTCCCTCTTCCTGGGTGATACGTTCTTCCTTCATGGTTTCGCTATCCAGCAACGGCCACTTTTCCCGAGTGAAAGGGAATGTTTTCTCGGTTTCTCCGTCATCTGCCAACAAAGTGATCGGAGTCTTTAATGGGAACTTGATACGAGTATACTGGAAGGCTGCACTGGAAGTAAATTTATCCAGAAAGGATTTGAAATCTTCACCGTCTTGTGTAGTCAGTTCACTATCGGCTTTTGCCTTGGAACTATTACCGCAGGAGATAAACGAAACACCTGCGAGCAGCATCATAGCCAGCAAGCAGCATACAAACTTTTTAGCTCTCATAACACTATATAAATTAATAGTTTAATTGACGGCGCAAAGATAGTAACAAGTTTGGTTTTGCAATACTTTTATACATTAAAATTGGTTCAAATCAAGGCACAAAAGAAACTTCGTTATTACGTTCTAAATAAAAGATTTTAAAGAAATATCCGATTCCATTCGTCTACGGTCAAATAATGTACGTTTTCATCCTACTAATGTACCATTTACTCATACCTAAATACTTATTTCTCCTCACCTTTGTAACAACATACAAACAAAGAATACACTTTAACATTATAATACTATGAAAACAATTTACACCGTATTTTTACTTCTCTTGTTACTCAGTTGTACTTCATCCAGTGAAAAACTAGCATGGGAAATAGCAAACAATTCTCAAACAAATAAAAAGGAACTTACTCGCTTTTTAGAACATTATAAAACAAATAAGGACAAAGATAAATATAAAGCTGCTTGCTTTCTGATAGAAAATATGCCTAACAAATATTCCATCAATGGCAAAGAACAGAAAATATATGATATTGATATAGTAAAAGCTGACTCTCTCATAAAATCACTAGAGCATTCATTCTTTTTAAAAGAAAAGAGTCCTTATTTGAAAAATTATACATTCGAACAGTTCTGCGAATACATCTTACCATACAGAGTCGCTGATGAATCATTACAATATTATTGGAAATGGGACTGTAGTAGAAAATTTGAGAAACAATGTACCAACGATATTATTCAAACAGCACAGAATATAAATGCTCAAATTAAAATAGAGCTATCTCCCGAATTTTACAAAGATACATTAAAATCATATTCATCAATAATAAAGACAGGATATGGTAAATGTGATGATAGAACAGCATTAGTTACTATGGCCTTACGGTCAGTAGGAATTCCTGCCGCATTTGAATTTGTACCTTATTGGGGAAGCAATAACAATGGACATTCTTTTGTTTCAATTATATTACCAGACAATAAAATATATCCATTACAAAACACAGACAAACAAGCAAACGGAGATTATTACCTATCACGTAAAACTCCTAAAATATATCGTAAGATGTATTCAATACAAGATTTAGCCAAACACATCGACAATATTCCCGAATTATTTCGTCACAATGACCTACTGGATGTTACAAAATTGCACAACATCGGCTCTTGTGATGTTACAGTCTCGACTAATATAAATAAAGAAAAAGAAAATTTTTTATCTGTATTTTCCCCAAAAAGATGGGTACCTGTTGCTTTTTCCTCTTCTCAAACATTCCATCACATTGGGACTGGAAATATATACAATGTTGATCGTAATAAGGAAGCTATTGATTTAGGTGATGGCATAGTTTATCTCCCAACTCACTGGGTAAATGAAGAGCCATTCCAATAGGCAGCCCAATAATAGTATCGGAGGATTCAGTAAGGGAAATAAAACCAGACACTAAACATCTTGAAAGAGTAGTATGTAAACGCAAATTCCCTTTGAATATGCGAATTGTTGATTTCTCAAAATTGATGATTATGGGAGTTTTTGAAGGGGCAAATAAAGCAGACTTTTCTGATGCAACGGAACTTTATAAAATAACAAAAACTCCGGAAAGCAAAATGCAAAAGATAGAAATATCTGCAGAGAAAGCCTATCGTTACATACGTTATAGAAAACCAAAAGGGACCTTTAGTATCGCAGAATTTTGTTTATATCAATCTGATGAAAAGCTTCTACCATTCCACCCTATAGCTTGTGATGCTATATACGAAGACAGTACTATGCTTAATATTTTCGATGGACAACCACTTACCTATTATCAAGTGAGTGGTGGCATAGACTTATGGGTTGGTGTGGATTTATATAAACCTGTGAAGATTTCAAAAATTGGATTTGCTCCACGTAATGACGATAATGCAATAGTTTCAACAGACACTTATGAACTGTTTTATTGGCAGGATCAATGGATAAGTTTAGGCCGGAAACGACCAATAGGTGATAGTGTCGTTTATGATAACGTACCTCAAAAAGCTCTGTTATGGTTGCGCAATTTGACTAAAGGCCGTGAAGAACGTCCATTCACTTATGAAAATGGGAAACAGATATGGTGGTAAAATTATTTCTAACTATTAAATAATAAAATTATGAAAAAATTAACTTTGTTTTTGTCCTTACTTTTAATAGGAAGTGTGGGCTTTTCACAAATTATTCCGGGCGTAAACATCGGTAAACGCAAGGAATATATGATGAGAACGTATAAAATCAATAGTCAAAAGGCAGATGAATACGAACAAATTCTATTCTCCTTACAGAAAGAGAATGACCAGCTAAAGAATCGGAAAATTAGCTCTACTCAATTTAAAGCGGAACAAAAAAAAGCTTTATAAAAAATATGGTACAATAATCAGCCAAGCATTTTCTGGAGGAAAACATAAAAAATGGAGCTCTTGTACCCAAGAAATGGAACGTTACCAAATACTAAGTGAAAACAAATTTATTCCATATGAAAAAATGCGTGCTTTGTATAAGGCCGAATCGGAATGGGTCAAAGAACGAGATAAAATGCATAAAGATACTGGAGAAGCATGGGAAAAATATGAAAATAGTGATACTATGGTATCCGAGCTAAATATTAAAATAAAACAAATATTAGGAACTGAAAATGGGACTTGGTATATCGAATATAAGAGACTGTTCTTCAGAGCACTTGACAATATGGACAAATATGGAGTTACATACAAAGATGCCTTTACCATAGCAAAAATAGAAGATACGTATAAACAAAAACGTGCAAACATACTCAATAGCAATAAAAAAAATGCCGAAAGGGAAGTGGAACTGATGGCTATTGATGATGAGATGGCAAAAAAATAGCAAAGACTGTTCCGTCTGTTTCTGTAAAGTGGAAAAAAGTAAATAATGCAGCATTAGATCATACTTTGAAATCAAGATATGGGCTAAATCAGGAGCAAATAAACAAATTCAAGACAGCTTATAATAAGTATGCAATTGAAGAATATAAGATTCTCAATCAGAAAAAACTGTCTGATAGCGATAAATACGACCAACTCTCCCAATTAGGTGAAACCTTCTGTAAGACAGTAAATCCTTTATTCAAGGTTGATAATTATAAAAAATGGTATGGTTGGTGGAAATACGATTTTGAAAGAAAAATGAAAAGAAAAGGATTAAAATGATTATTTTATGAAAAAATCAACTTATATTTATACTGTTTTATGTGTAATTGCAATTGTCATTAGTATAGTAAATTGCAAAGATGAAGATTTGCTAGAATCAGGTTTACAGACTGACATGAAAGATTTTAGTTTGCAAGAAGCTAAAAACTTTTTTCAAACTCAAGCTCATGCTAATTTAACATTAAGTCATTCATTGGATAACAAAAGGAATAAAACAGTTTCCCCCGGTGATTTCGTACCTAACTGGGATGCAGCAGTCAGTTCTACCAACAACGGACTCGCTTGCTATGATATTCCTATAACTCCGACTTATCACTTTAAAGCAATTTATGTAGATGAAAGAAATGGCAAGCCTTCTGCAGGAAAAGTCAATGTATATCAGAAACTAGTGATAGTAAAAGATGTAAAGAGCAATAGAATGGATCAATACATCTTAACTTTGATACCCTCCAAATTATATGATAGTAGAAATGGTGCACAAACTTGTAACAACTTTATAAATTGTGCAGACAAGGGTGGTTTTACAGGAGTAGCATTATATTCCTGTGTATATTCACAAGTTACAGCTCGTATAAGTACTTTTAAGAACGGAGTAAAAACGAGAGGGGTATTTCTATTAAATGCTTCAGGGAAAACTAATTTATCAGATAAGTATGAGCAGGCTCGCGCATTAGCATCTACTGTATAATAATCAAAAGAAAAAGATGGTCTTAACGCGTGGAGAAGATGACTATAACTACGATTATGATTATGGTAATGAAGATGATTACACTTATATTGGTGAGACACTTGAAGAAGTCATAATTACTCCAGAATCAAATAATAATGAAACAAGTGGCGGAAACGATGAATGGGAAATCATAGCACCTCCCGATAGTGGAACAATAGACCCCGAACCGACAGAACCGGAATCGACGAGTACGGAAGATGATACTGTGACAGAAAATAATAATGGTGACCAGAATTCTGATGAAAATCTATTCCTTTATCTACAGCTGAAAAAAAAGCAGTAAATAGCCTTTTAATCCAACTAGAAAAGCTTAAGAATATTGATCGAACGAAATACACAATTGAAAAACAAAACTATTGTCGTTCAACTGCACGTACAAGCAAGGATGGAGTTCTTCAACTATGTCAATTATTTTTTAGCTCAGATAATTTAACAGAAATAGATAGAATAGCCACAATATGGCATGAGATGTACCATATTGACCATAAGCATTATGGAAAACTTGAAATGACTATTCTCGAAAAAACAATTGTCCTAAATCCTCCACCATATATTGAAAAGATATTGAATGAAAGATTAGATATAATGTATGGCAAATATATAATGACTCCCGAAACAAGAGAAGCTGATTTTAAGCAAGAATTAATCATTGATCGCTATGGAACAATAGAATATTATAAAAATGAATTAGAGACGCATAAAGCAGAACGCGAAAACTTTCCAGAGGTATCACATTATTATGAGAATGAAAGAACTTGGTTAGAATGGACTTATGAACAACTTCTAATAATTGCTACAGAACAATCATCAAATAAATAAAATTATGAATACAATTAAATCTTTTTTTATAAGTATATTATTGTGTATGTCAATTCCTAGCAAGGGACAAACACAGGATTTAGAAATTACTTTTGCTTATAATAGACAAGACAATGCTTTGATTCTAAAACTTTTCAATAATACGGATAAAGAAATAAATAGTATTGAATCAAAGCCTATTGAATGAATCATCTGGAAGCTGCATTATTTTAACTGAAAAACATGATAATGGACAGAGTGATCTAATCATCTCGTTATATGACTATGAAGATGGACAGTGGATCCGTTCTAAAACAATAAACCCTAACGAAAGACTAGAACTTTTTTATTCATTTGAAGCTATCCCTGCAAATAATGTTACAAGAGCTAGATTATTCCTCTCCACATATTTTAGAGATAGGAAGACAGGAAAATTAGTTAGCAAAAGATATAAAAATGATTTACCCATAAAACAAATTAAATGATAACAAGTAAACATTTATTTATAGGTATTGTACTTTTGGGCATTTCTATTTTTTGTACCGCCCAAGAAGTAAAAATTGAATTTTCTTATGATAAACCGAATAATTCTTTAACCCTTATACTTACTAATAATACAGACAAAGAAATTTTAGTTATGAATCAAGGGCGGTTAAGTGAATTTAGTGGAAGCTATATTGTTTTAACAGAATCTTCTAATGGGAAAAGCGCGGATTTGACGATTTGTCTATTTACTCTTGAAAGCGGGAAATGGATATTACACAAGAGTTTATCTCCAAAAGGAAGAATAGAACTCTCCTATCCTTTGGATTCTATCCCAGCCAATAATGTAGTAAGGCACATTTGTTTCTTTCAACATATTCTAATGATGAAAAAACAGGAAAACTAACTTCTAAAAGATATGAGAAGAATTTATATATAGATTAAGAAGTTTTATTATTATACGGTACAGTTCTGTAAAAATTAGTGCCGATCGATTATGAAAATTATTATTTTCCAGCATTCTTTGTGTAAAACAAAACCAAGAGTGCTGGAAATTTAGATTACACATTGCTCATCTTTAGGATAAATCATATATAAATATATTTCCACTTAAATTAAATGTACCTTATAAACAGTATGAAAAGCTATTCTATTGAAAACATCAGAATACAAGATATATTACTTATATCAATTTGCATATTACTGTTCTTAAATAGAGCTGTACCTATTGACTACTCATCAATTTGGCGAGTGACTGTATTATGCCTTATATATACGTGTATACGCATTATGCCAAAACGACAGTGCTATTGCCTATTATACATAGTCTGTATTTGGGGAATTACCGAAGTAATCATTTCAACACTTCAAAAAGTGAATTATTTAGAGAGCAATCATCATGATTTCGGAATCACAGGAACGTTTGGAAATCCAGGACCATTAGGCGGATTATTAGCAGTATGCTGGATAGTATCTATTTTTTCATTTATGAAACATACAAAACAAGCATCGTATATTAACATTATCATTTTGCATGATAGCCTGTTTTATTTTATATGGTTTACTATTATCTGGTTCACGCGCCGGGTGGACAGCTGCATTGGTAGGAAGCATGATATTCCTATGGCAATGGTTAAAAAGAAAACATACAATCAAAGTCAAACCAACTCTTTTGAAATCAGGTTTTCTGCTTATCATCACCGTTTTTATCATATCAATCTACTTTATAAGAAGAGATTCGGCAGATGGCCGATTGCTAATATGGTATAACACAATAAAGATGATAGAAGATTATCCTCTATTCGGTATTGGGACCGGAGGATGGCAAGCTAATTACATGCTTTACCAAGCTGAATATTTCTTACAAGCTACAAATTCTCCATACACATTATTAGCTGACAACATTTTTTATACATACAACGAATTTTTATATATAACAGCAGAACAGGGAATAGTTGGATTAGTTGTTGTTTCATGGTTGTTTTATGCATTATTTAGTTATAAAGAAAAGAATAATACTGACCATTGTCTGAAATCCGCCTTAACCACTTTCCTAGTCTTCTCTTTTTTTTCTTATCCTGGCCAGGTTTTTCCATTAGAAATATTATTCATCAGCATAATAGGAATGATGAAAAGCAAAACCATAAAAGTGTTTACAATATCTATTTTAGCAAAATACATCGTTAGAAGTATAGCCTCCATCTCTATTATATGTATATCAATCTGGTCCTATCATATTTACCATAAAACTTTTACCACAATTATCAGGATAGTGGATAAAAATAAAATATCCGAAGAAGCCCATTCTCAACTATCCACATTATACCCATTATTTTGTTATAATCCACAGTTAATGTACATCTACTCAAAAAGTAGTTTGGAAGATTATCCTTTAAATACAAAACCACAAATATTACAAACAGCTGCCCGAATTGCTCCTAATAGTGAACTATATATCAAGATGGGAGATTTTTGGAAACAAAAAAGAGATTACGCTCAAGCTGAAGCATGCTATCAAACGGCTGCTGCCATGATTCCACATCATATCACTCCTTCGTACAAATTATTCCAGCTTTATATAGACAAAGGAAATATAAATGCAGCCATCGACATGGGAAATTATCTTTTAAAACAACCGATAAAGAAAAAAGGAACAAAAGCTTTACGAATGGAAGCTGAAATTTTAGAGTTTCTTCATAAAGAAAAGAATATAAAGAAAACACAATAAGTATCTACCACAGTACAAGTCAGCTATCACACATCTGCCATCTGTAACCCATTAGATTACTGAAGAAAGTCTATAAGCAGACTTTGGCTTCCTTGATAGAGACCGCAATATCTAATATTGGGGACTAAATTTTTTTCCTTGAAATTGTCTTTTTGCACAAATCTTTTCTTTTAATATCCCGCATACATTTTATAGAGTTTATCAAAATAATCTCTTGAAATATTACTATTCTTTCCGGCCATATTTTTGTAGTAATATAACATTCCTTGGTAATAAGCCTTATAGTCAAACAGTCCTTGATTATTAAATGGATAGTTCTGTATCGTTCCATCCCCCTGAATGAATCTATATGACGTACGCATCGGATTAGCTTGGAGGGCTATAAAATATTTACCGAAAATATCATAATAAGAATACTTACTGGATTGATTTTGTTTTCGCGGTTGCTTATTTACCCCAAATGAATAAATCGTTCGTACTGCGCTTTCTCCTTGCATCGCAGCGATCCATTTTGTTCGAGCGATAGCTTCTGTTACAATACTATCAGTTTCCGCGTCCGGACTGTTTGAAATTTCTATATGACTAGTCGTACCATCCTTTTCTATAACAAACGAGCCATTCAGAACCATTTTTTATCAACTATAACATCACACATAATATTTTTCAAGAAATTACCCTCTTCATTGTATTTTGCCTTTATTTCTGGATTAAAAACGATCATATCCGGATCAGTTGGTTTGCTTCTTGTATTACAAAAAACATCATCACGATACACTATTAATGGCAAAAGCATTCCATCATTATCGGTTTTTATAATAATCTTATCACATATAGTAACATCAATTGGAGTTGTTCTATCAGCAATGGCCGGTTCCCATTTAGGAGATTTTTTTAATAAATCCTCTATCGCACATTTTACAATATCATTCTTACACTGTAATATAGATATATTATTTACCTTTCCTTTTTTAGTTATTGTATACTGAAAAAGTAATGTATCTGAATAACATTTCAGTGTTGATGGTATTTGAATATTGTTGTGTATCCATTGAACAAACTTGTCCCTGCTATTAAAAGGACTCGTAGGAATATTCGATAAACGCGGTGGAATATGCATAGTTACTTGTTGTATTTGTTCCCGTTTATCTTCAGGAATATATTGATGAAAATCA
>ENA-OQIG01000706-OQIG01000706.1-human-gut-metagenome-genome-assembly--contig:-NODE-706-length-17829-cov-3.475991_pt1 | contig 17829 bp, 19 predicted proteins | sample MGYA00242576_ERZ504741 | MGnify/ENA primary metagenome ERZ504741 (study PRJEB26092, sample SAMD00036436) | human gut metagenome | host: Homo sapiens | study: EMG produced TPA metagenomics assembly of... | reverse complement strand
CCGGACCGGCGCCCCACGTTATCCTTACTGCCCCGGCAGTTTCAGGGAACCTTCACAGATCCATTTATAATAACCCAATATCACATGCCCCACTTTAGCAGCTGTCCCTGCTGCCAAAGGCAAAAATCCTCCTGTAAGCAATATCATGATTCCCGCTATCATCAAAACCGGCACCAGCGGCAATACCAGAAAATTCAAAAACATCCCATACAGAGGATACTGGTAATAATGCCATGCCATAACAGGCAGAAGAAAGATCTGCACCCATAAACTGATCACTACTGTCTTTTCCCAGTTTTTTCCAATATTATACTCCCGGATCATCCACTGCCCCGGTCCGGAAATAGCCAGGACTGCTGCAAAAGAAAGCTGAAAACCGCTGTGAAAGATCAGATAGGGATTGTTTCCCAGAAGACCTAACGCTGCAAAACTTAAGGCGGAAAGACTGTCATAGGTCCGTCCCCGCTCTGCTGCCAGCCACAGACAGCAGATCATAAGGACTGCACGGATAGCAGACCCGGATGAGCCGGTAAATATGCCATAGCTGATCACAAAACCGCCTCCTATTATCCCGGAAGCCTGAAACCTCCCACTGTCTTTCTAAGAAGCAGATACATTCCACCACCGATCAGTGACAAATGCTGCCCGCTGACTGCCAGCAAATGGGCGATCCCGCTGCTGCGGTACAGATCCAGGGTATCCGTCTCCATAAACGAGGTATCACCCAGTAACATTGCTTTATAAATACTGCTGTCTTCTTTCCCACCGTATTCTTCCAGAACATGACTGCAATATCGTCTGAACCACAGAATAAGTCTCATAAACGGCCGGTCCGCCCCGCTGCTTTCTTTTAAAGCTTTTATGTAACCGGTACACATCACTCCCTTTGACCGGTAATACAGCTTTGCATCAAATTCCCCCGGATTTTTTGCAGGTTCTGTGAGACGGAAAGAACAGGCCATTTTCACCTGTTTCCCTGGAAGAAGCTTTTCTTCCCAGCCTTCCAGATCACCTGGGGTTCCAGAAAGCTGCACCGGATATTGAAGTGACAGCCACCGGATGTCATCCGGGTCAGCAATATTTCGCACTCTCTTTCCCACTTTTACCTGGTTTACAATTATTTCCAGTTTTTCACTTTTTTCCCGTACATCCACTACCTGGCCGGTCAGCTGCACCACATCCCCAAATCCTGCCTGGATAATCCTCTTTTCTTCCTGCTCCATCTGTTCCCGGCACCTGGCGCCTGAAAAACTTCCTGCCGTCATCCCGCCAAAAACAAACACAAAATAAGCAGAAGCGTCCTGTACATGACACTCCTGCTTAAAAACCGCCTGACAGCAAGCACTGTCAAAAACAGCACTCCTGCAAACCAGAAAAATATTCTGTATACAGCCTCCTGCAAACACAGGGCAAGCACCTCTCCAAGTACAAAACCTGCAGTTATCACCACAAGGGGCCGTTTCATATTCTGTTTTCTCCTGTTTTGTTCTTAATTTCTGCTTTATCTTTCCGCTTTTGATCCGCCTTTATTCCTGCTCAATATAATCCGTATTCCGCTCAAAGGCCGTATTCAAAGATACCACTTCCCGAAACATTACATCCTGGGAACCGTTTACCATGATCTGTACCTTAGAAACAGAGGTTTTATCTACCAGTGAATTTACAATGGCGTAAATAGGGATATATTCATTTACCGCCTGGTTGCTGTTTAAAAAAGCAGAGTCAAAATTGATATAGCATATATTATCCGTTACAGACACACTAAGTATCTTGCAGTCAGATGGCAGTACTGCCTGATGGCTGCTGTCGGATGGTCCTGCGATCAGCTGTTCCACGATCAGCTGCTCCATGGACGTATTGATATTGTGGGCCACTTCCCGCTTTTCTGCCACCAGCTTGTCACCGGTGCTGTTTGCAAAATACAGGGTCAGTTCCGTCTTTTCATAGGCATTTACATTACTTGTATTGATAATAAAATCACCTGCTGAGATAAATCCCACCGGATTTCCCTGACGGTCCATCAGCGGCTGGTCCCCACAGTAGATACTGATATAATCAATTCCCGGTATCTGGGTCATAGTCCTTGCAAGGGCCGCTCTGCAAAGGATCTCCTGTTCCGGTTTCATAGCCGTATAACTGCCGTCAAAATACAGATACAGTACCTGTTCATCGATCCTGCAGGCTTTAAAAGACACTTTATCATTTAAAACAGTCTGGCAGTCCAGATCCCTTGGCACATAAGTCAGCTGATCGACCAGTTCCTCTGCCAGCGCCACCTGATCTTTTGTTTCTGTTTCATATTCCTGGGCAACCAGTTTCGTAACCGAGGAATTCAGATAATAGATCAGGTATTTTCCGGCTCCCGGATCCGATTTTGGTTCTGTCCTGGCTTTACATCCGGAAAGGACTGCCATTGCAGCCACCAGTACACCTAAAAGTATACTCAGAAGAAACTTTCTTTTTCCATGTTTCATAACCGTTCCTCCTGTCTTGGCACATAATTTAACGGGATACGCATACTGAAGGTAGTTCCCTCTCCCGGTGTACTTTCCACATCGATCACACCATGATGCATCTGGATCACATTTTTTGTGATCGAAAGTCCCAGTCCTGTACCGCCAACTTCCCTGGAACGTGCCTTGTCCACACGGAAAAAGCGCTCAAAAATATGGTCCACACTGTCCTCCGGGATACCAATGCCGGAGTCTGCCACTTTAACATAAAAATACTTATGGTCTGCATCCAGTGTTACACGGACCCAGCCGGAGTCTATATTATACTTGATGGCATTTTCCACCAGATTGGTCACAGCCAGGTTTAATTTCACTTTATCCACATCTGCGGTTACTTCACGGATGCTCTCCAGGATCAGTTCTACATTGCTTCTCTTGGCAATAGGCCGCAGTCTCTTTAAGATCATTTCCAGTTCATGATTGATATGCACCTGGGAAATATTCATCTGGCTTTCTGCGGACTTATCCATACGCACCAGTGTAAGCAGATCCTCAATGATCTGATTTTCCCGGTCGATCTCATCTGAAATATCTGCCATAAACTCCCTGTACAGTTCCACCGGCGCATCTTCCATTCCCATAAGGGAGTCCGCCAGTACACGGATGGATGTAATAGGGGTTTTTAACTCATGGGACACATTGGAAACAAATTCCTGACGTGACTGGTCCACTGCTTTTAACTTGCGAAGAGACTTCTGCACTGCCTGGGACATCTGCCTGGTCTCACTGTAAGCATCTTCGCTGATATCTGCATCCAGATCCCCCTGGGCCACCCGGTCAAAGGAACGCAGGAGCCGCTTAAAAGGCCGCACCAGGAAATGAGCTGACATAATGGAAAACAGGATTGCCACCAGTGCCATACACAGAAAGAACAGCTGGGCACTGCTTTTTACCCGTTCTGTTACCGACACAACATTTTCCATGGAAGCAGTCACTGCGATCACTCCCTGGATCTTTTTCTCATCTGCCGGATCATAAACAGGGATAGTCTGGTAAAAATATCCACCCTCTTTATTAAAGCTGCTGCCGCTTTCCCCTTTAAAACAGCGGATAACTTCTTCGGATATATAATATTTTCCTGTAGACAGATTAAAAGTATCTGTCATGATCTTATAACTGCTGTTGACAATAACGATACGGCCATTATACAGATCCGCTATGGTCTGCATCTGGCATCCAGGCTTACATTATTGGCCTTATCCGCCGTCATATACCCGGAGCGGGTCATTCGGTTGCTTAAGATCACACACTGGTTCTGTATCTCAATGCTCCTGGCTTCTATCTGGTTCTGCTTAAAAGAGCCGATGAGGATCCATGTCTGTAAAAAAAGAGGGATAACAGCCACTGCGATCATCAAAAGAGTCATGGGGACAGTAATACTCTGTCCCTGTGCCTTTAACTTTTCATACCATTTTTCTTTTTCCAAATTATTCCAGCTCCTTCAGCTTACTGGAGCAGGCTACTGCAAAACTTCCTGGTCCAATGTGGCAGGCAATGCTTAAAGAAAGAGGTGCTATGGTGATCGGGACACCTGGATATTGCTCTTTTAAAGCCTCTTCCAGCTCTTTTGCCCCTTCTTCATTGCAGGTATGGGCGATCTCCAGATAGGTATGTTCCGCATTCTTGTCATGAAAACGCTCTTCTAAGTCTTTTGCCAGTGCAGTGAGCATAATGGTCTTGGCCTGCTTGGCTGTACGTGCCTTTGAAAATGCATCCAGTTTTTCTCCCTGAATGGTTAAAACCGGCTTAATGCGAAGGAGAGTTCCCAGGGCTGCAGCAGCCGGAGTGATACGTCCGCCTTTTTTCAGATATTTCAAAGTAGTAAGGGTAATATAAATACTGCTCTCGTACTTGGTACGTTCTAAGATTTCTTTAATCTGGGCTGCCTCATATCCCTTTGCAGCTAAATCCCTTGCATCCAGTGCTGACTGCTCCTGGGTAACAGAAATACGCTGGTTGTTTACCACCTGTACTTTTCCGTCGTAATCATCTGCCAGCATGATAGCTGTCTGGCAGGAACCGCTTAAACCGCTGGACATGGGAATATATAAAATTTCATCATATTCCTTTAACAGCTTATCCCAGAAGTCAGTTACCTCACCTGGGGAAGGCTGGGAAGTAGTGATATCTGCCCCTTCTTCCATCCGTTTAAAAAATTCCTCATGGGTCAGGTTCACACCTTCATAAAACATTTCCCCATTGATCATAAAAGGCATAGGCAGCACATAAATACCTAATTTTGCTGCCTGCTCCTGTGTAATACCGCTGTTGCTGTCTGTAGCGATTGCTGTTCTCATAACTGTCTCCTTAATTGTTTCCCAATATTTCTGATCATTTTTTATTTTCTCTGAAAGTATCCCCTTCCCGGTAATGCTCTCTTGCTAACTGCATACCGGACAGATAATGTTCTTCCATAAGCTTTCTTGCCTTCTCATAATCCTTTTTCTGAAAAGCCTGAGTGATCCCCCGGTGCTGTCTGATCCCCAGATCCCGTTCATCTTCGGTCCGGATGGCATAACGTATAAGAAGGGTCCGGATAAAATTATACTGCTTATAGGTTTCCTTCATAAAACGGTTTCCGCAATGGTCAAAGAATACCTTATGATAGCGAAAATCCGCCTCAAAGTATTCCATGGATGTTTTGGCTCCTGCCATTTCTTCTTCATACATCTGAAGCTTTTCTACCAGTTTTTCTGTATCAGGCTCTGTGGAAGAAAGCATCACAGCCCTACAGGCTAAAAATGTGATGAAGTCATTGAGTTCGTTGGCGTAGGAATAATCAAAGGTGATAAGCTGTGCTCCGCTTTTTGATACTTCCTGGGTCAGTCCATCTTTTGACAGTCGGTTAATGGCGTCACGCACGGGTGTGGATGAAACCTGAAACCGCTCCTGAAGTTCCCGATTGGTAAGCTTATCGCCCATTAAAATCCTACCAGACAGAATATCTTCCTTCAGAATGTTGTAGATCTGTTCACTGAGTGTCTGTTTAATGATTTTTTCGGGCATAGCCCCGCCTCCTTCTTTCTTAATTGTTTTCCTTATTTTCTTTATTCTGTTGTACTGTTATCAGTGCATCACGCATGGATCCACTTACTTTTTTCATGATACTACAATTTTAGCAAACGGTCAAAATATATTTTCAAAATTGCCCCTCGCATTCTTTTTCCGTATCACAACTACAGGTGTATCCGCCCGTCACACATTTCCTGTTTTTTTCTTCCTGTCCCATCCTTCTGCGCCATCAGGGTCGGCTTCTTTTTTATTTTGCATAGTTTTTTTTAAAATAACCATTGACTTTTGTGCAAAATAGTGTATTATATGAATTACAAGATATGTGATGCATCACGCATCACGCATCAAACATCATCTGTAGAACCAGCCGCCAGCGGTTGCTGCAGATGTATGATCGTGCAAGACATGTCAGAGGGCCCTGACGGTTTGACGCAACGTGAACCTCAATTCACACATTACAAAAGGAGGTGTATCTCATCAACCGAATACTCCACATGATCATCAAACTTGTGGGAGCTATCAATGATCTGTTATGGGGAGATTTAATTATCCTGGAATTCTCAGGGGGAGAAGTTCAGTTTGGTCTTTCTCTTCTGGTATTGATCCTTATTCCAGCTGGGTTTATACTTTACATTTAAAACTAAATTTCTTCCATTCCGCCTGTTCCCGGAAATGATCCGGGTCACACTGGAAAAAGACGAAGCAAAAAAAGATGAAAACTCTATATCCGGTGTTCAGGCACTGATCGTTGCTACCGCTACCCGCGTAGGTATGGGTAACTTAGCCGGTGTTGTTGCTGCTATCTCATTTGGCGGCGCAGGAGCTGTTTTCTGGATGTGGCTGACCGCACTCATTGGTTCTTCCAGCAGCTTCGTAGAGTCTACCCTGGCACAGATCTACAAAGAAAAAGACCCACTCTACGGCGGTTATCGCGGCGGTCCTGCCTATGTAATGGACCGTATCCGACTGGTGACAAAAATCAAACGAGAAGATGTTTTCGTAAAGAACGTAAAAGAAGAAGCCGAATATGTGGCAGATGATGAACAGACTTATTACACCCGCGGTTGTAAATACGGTCTTTTAGGAACCGCATTCGCACTCTCCGGACTGCTTTGCTGGGCAGGTATCAGCCAGGTAATCGGAAACTCCGTTACCACTTCCTTCCAGAACGCATTCGGTATCCCGCAGGTTGCAACTGCTACCATTCTGGTAGCTATGTCCGCAGTCATCGTTCTTCGCAAGAACGCAACTGTTAAGGTTTTAGATATGGTAGTTCCTGTTATGGCAGGCGCCTACTTCTTAGTAACTCTGTTCGTTATCATTAAGAACATCACCCTGCTTCCATCTGTTATTGGAAACATTTTCTCCCAGGCATTCGGTATCAGACAGTTTGCCGGCGGCGGACTTGGTGTAATCGTAATGAACGGCGTAAAGCGCGGACTTTTCTCAAATGAAGCAGGTAGTGGTTCTGCTCCATGTGCTGCAGCCGCAGCAGAAGTCAGCCATCCGGTAAAACAGGGCCTTATCCAGGCACTTGGTGTTTTTATCGATACATTAGTGATCTGCAGCTGTTCCGCATTCCTAATGCTTTTAGCTCCGGCTGAAAAGATCGAAGGTCTTATGGGAATGGACCTTTTACAGGCAGCTATGAACCATCACCTTGGATATGCAGGCGTTGTATTTATCGCAGTTGTACTCTTCCTGTTCAGCTTTTCCACTTTCCTTGGCATTCTCTATTATGCCCGCTGCAACGTATCTTACGTATTCGGCGATACCTGGAAAGCTCAGACAGGATACAAGATCTTTTTACTGATCATGCTCTTTATCGGCGGCGTGGCAGCCTATGAATTTGTCTGGGAACTTGGCGACCTTGGCGTAGGCCTTATGACAGTATTTAATATGATCGCGATCGTCCCACTCTCCGGCCAGGCCATCAATGCCTTAAAGGATTACGAAACTAATTATAAGAAGAAAAAAGCATAAAAACATATTATTAATTAAGCAAAAAGCGTAATGTTGCGCTGCAAAAAACTATATAAAAACTATATAATAGGAGGATTTTTTAATGGAGAAGAACATGGATATGATGAAATTTGCGCCGGAGCCTTTCAAGATCAAAATGGTAGAGAACATGGCACGCTTAGACAAAGAAGAGCGTAAAGAAGCGATCAAGACTGCTGGTTACAATACATTCTTATTAAAGTCTGAAGAATGCTTTATCGACCTTTTAACTGACTCCGGAACCAATGCAATGAGTGATCATCAGTGGGCTGGCCTTATGTTAGGCGACGAAGCTTACGGTGGATCCCGCAACTTCTATCACCTGGAAGAAACTGTTCGTGAACTGTTTGGCTTTAAATATGTAGTTCCTACTCATCAGGGACGTGGCGCAGAGAACATTCTCTCCTCTCTGACCATCAAGCCAGGCGATTATGTTCCAGGCAACATGTACTTTACTACCACCCGTTTCCATCAGGAGCGCAATGGTGCTACTTTCCGTGATGTTATCATCGACGAAGCTCACGATCCAAGTGCAATCCTTGATTTCAAGGGCAACATCGACTTAAATAAATTCCAGGCACTGATCGACGAAGTTGGCGCAGAGCACATTCCTTATATCTGCCTCGCTGTTACCGTAAACCTGGCAGGTGGACAGCCTGTTTCCATGGCTAATATCAAAGCTGTTTCCGAACTGGCTCACAAATACGGCATCAAGGTTATGTACGATGCTACCCGTTGCGTTGAGAACGCATACTTTATCAAGACCCGTGAACCTGGCTACGAGAACAAGACCATCAAAGAGATCGTTCATGAAATGTTCTCCTACGGCGATGGCTGTACAATGTCTGGTAAGAAAGACTGCTTAACCAACATCGGTGGTTTCCTGTGTATGAACGATCATGACCTGTATGTTCGCGCAACTGGAATGGTTGTACAGTTTGAAGGAATGCCTTCTTACGGCGGTATGGCAGGAAGAGATATGGAAGCAATGGCTATTGGTCTTCGCGAGTCCATGAACTTCGATTACATCAGCACCGTGTAAACCAGATCCGTTACCTGGGCGAAAAGTTAGACGCAGCAGGTGTTCCAATGGTTAAACCTTACGGCGGACACGCGATCTTCGTAGATGCAAGAGCATTCTTAGATCACTTAGATCAGGAAGAGGACTTCCCTGCTCAGGCACTCTCCGCAGCAATCTACGAGTTCTCCGGCGTTCGTACAATGGAGCGCGGCATCATCTCTGCAGGACGTGATCCACACACCCGTGAAAACCACGTTCCGAAACTGGAAACCGTTCGTCTTACAATCCCGCGTCGTGTTTATACATACGCTCATATGGATTATGTTGCTGACGCTATCATCGGCCTGTACCAGAGAAGACATGACATCAGCGGTCTGAAATGGGTTTACGAGCCAGAAGTTCTCCGCTTCTTCACTGGACGTTTCGAGCCAAAGAACGGCGAACTCATTAAGGGCTTCTAATAAGAAAGCACGCAATCACCTCTTATTTATAGCAGTTACTCCTAAAAATCCGGGGGCGGCCCACATGGGCTGCCTCCGGATTTTTGATGCAATGCATTTATAATTCCCGTCACATTTAGTAGGCCGTTTCATGGACCCATACATTATATATACAACAAACGCGCCCTAAAGGCGCGTCTGCTTATTTTTACTTATTACTTTCTAACGATCAGTGACTTACCAGTCATCTCTTTTGGCTGCTCCATACCCATTAATTCGATCAGGGTCGGTGCGATATCGCACAGTGCGCCGCCTTCACGAAGCTTCATGTCAGCGTCTGCATTTACCAGGATAAATGGAACCGGGTTGGTAGTATGAGCGGTGTATGGCTCTCCCGTCTCATAGTCTACTAACTGCTCTGCATTTCCGTGGTCAGCACAGATAAACATAACGCCGTTTACTTCCTTTAATGCTTCTACAGCACGGCCTACACACTCATCTACTACTTCGATTGCCTTGATTGCTGCTGCTTCTACGCCTGTATGTCCAACCATATCCGGGTTAGCGAAGTTGATGATGATCACATCATATTTGCCGGACTTGATCGCCTCAGTTAACTTATCGCATACGCCGTAAGCGCTCATCTCCGGCTTTAAGTCGTAGGTAGCAACTTCCTTTGGAGAAGGAACCAGGATGCGGTCTTCCCCTTCGTTTGGCTCTTCTACGCCGCCGTTAAAGAAGAAGGTAACGTGAGCATATTTTTCCGTCTCAGCAATTCTTACCTGCTTCTTGCCGTTTGCTGCCAGGAACTCGCCAAAGGTATTGGTAATGGACTCTTTCTTAAATGCAACCAGTTTGTTGGTAATGGTTTCATCATAATCGGTGAAGCATACATATACCAGGTCTAACTTCTTCTCTCTTGCAAAACCGTCAAAATTGTCATCGCAGAATGCATGGGTGATCTCTCTTGCACGGTCCGGACGGAAGTTAAAGAAGATAACGGAGTCACCGTCATTGATCGTTGCCAGTGCTTTTCCGTTTTCAGTAACTACAAATGGTACAACGAACTCATCGGACTTTCCTGCATCATAGGAAGCCTGGATGCCTTCTGTTGCACTTACTGCTGTATTTCCTTCGCCCTTTGTAAGAGCCTTGTAAGCTAACTCTACACGGTCCCATCTCTTATCACGGTCCATTGCATAGTAACGTCCCATAACAGATGCTACCTTGCCTGTGCCAAGCTCTGCCATCTTTGCTTCCAGCTCAGTAACAAATTCCTTGCCGGATTCCGGTGGTGTGTCACGACCGTCTAAGAAGCAGTGTACATATACTTTTTCCAGGCCATTTCTCTTTGCCAGCTCTAACAGGCCGTAAATATGGTTTAAGTGGCTGTGTACACCGCCGGTAGATACCAGACCGAACAGGTGCAGAGCGGAATTGTTTTTCTTGCAGTTTTCTACTGCTGTTAAAAATTCTGGTACATTAAAGAAATCACCGTCGTTGATCGACTTGGTAATTCTTGTCAGCTCCTGGTATACAACACGGCCTGCGCCCATATTTAAGTGTCCTACCTCGGAGTTACCCATCTGTCCTTCCGGAAGTCCTACTGCAAGGCCGCTTGCCTGGCCTTTTACAAATGGACACTGGCTCATTAACTGATCCATAACAGGAGTTTTTCCTTCGCATACTGCGTTGTGCTCACAGTTATCATTCAGTCCATAGCCGTCCAGGATCATTAATACTACTGGTTTCTTGCTCATATCTGTTTTCTCCTCTTAAATCTGCCTTTTTTACTAAGGCTTTATAAAATGGATACAAATGCCCTGAGACCCGTTTTCACGACCCCAGGGCTAAATTCGCAACCACCCGGACGGCGCATCTTCTTGCACGGCTTTGCCGCACAAGAAGCATCGGAGGTCACTCCAATGTGAAATCTGCCCCAAAAAGGCGCTTACAAGCAAGCTTGACGCTCCTTTTTGGGTCAAATTTCCCGCCGTCCTGAGTAATTATCTGTTATAGTTTACGATCTTACCAAAGTCTGGCTTTAAGGAAGCGCCGCCTACCAGGCCGCCATCGATATCCGGCTGTGCAAACAGTTCTGGTGCGCTTGCTGCTGATACAGAACCGCCGTACTGGATACGGATAGCCTGTGCAGTTGCCTCATCATAGATCTCGCCGATGCATGCGCGGATCGCTGCGCATACTTCTTCAGCCTGCTCTGTGGTTGCTACCTTACCGGTTCCGATAGCCCAGATCGGCTCGTAAGCGATAACAGCTGTCTTTGCCTGATCTGCTGTTACGTTTAAGAAAGCGATCTTGATCTGCTGACGGATCCAGTCAATGGTAATGCCCTGCTCTCTCTGAGTTAAAGATTCACCGCAGCAGATGATAGGAGTAATTCCATGCTCAAATGCCTTTAATACTTTCTTGTTTACGGTCTCATTTGTTTCAGCAAAGTACTCTCTTCTCTCAGAGTGGCCGATGATCACATACTTAACGCCTGCGTCATTTAACATGTTTGGGGAGATCTCGCTGTATAAGCGCCCTTTTCCTCAAAATACATGTTCTCAGCACCGATCTGGATGTTGGTTCCCTTTGCTGCTTCCATTGCCGGAATGATATCAATAGCCGGTACACAGAATACTACATCTACTTCATCATTTACTACTAATGGTTTTAATTCGTTTACAAGAGCAACTGCCTCAGAAGGTGTCATGTTCATCTTCCAGTTGCCTGCGATGATCTTCTTTCTTGCCATAACTTCCGTCTCCTTTATACACATACACGACTCACAGGCGGTCTGTTTTTATCCCCAGTTATTTCAAAAACAGCCGCCTGCAATATCAGTTATCTTTATTTGTCATCTGCTGCAGCTACGCCTGGCAGTTCCTTTCCTTCCAGGAATTCCAGAGAAGCGCCACCGCCGGTAGAGATGTGGCTCATCTTATCAGCAAATCCTAACTGATTTACTGCTGCTGCAGAGTCACCACCACCGATAATGGTAGTTGCGTCAGTATCAGCTAAAGCCTGAGCTACTGCGATGGTTCCCTTTGCAAGAACAGGGTTCTCGAATACGCCCATCGGTCCGTTCCAAACAACGGTCTTAGCGCTCTTAACAGCTTCAGCATACAGCTTTGCGCTTTCTGCACCGATATCCAGACCCATCTTGTCATCTGGGATAGCGTCTACAGAAACGTTCTCTACAGGGATCTCAGCATCGATCGGATCTGGGAAGGAAGCTGCTACTACAGCATCTACTGGAAGTAAAAGCTTCTTGCCAAGCTTCTCAGCCTTTGCCATCATTTCCTTGCAGTAATCTAACTTGGTATCGTCTACTAAGGACTTACCGATCTCTTTGCCTTCAGCCTTTAAGAAGGTGAATGCCATACCACCGCCGATGATCAGTGTATCGCACTTTTCAAGGAGGTTAGAGATAACATTTAACTTATCAGCAACCTTAGCACCGCCTAAGATAGCAACGAAAGGTCTTACTGGATTTTCAACTGCATTTCCTAAGAAATCGATCTCTTTCTGCATTAAGTAACCAACTACGTTGGAGCCGCCCTTTGCAGAGATGAACTTGGTAACGCCTGCTACAGAAGCATGTGCTCTGTGGGAGGAACCGAATGCGTCGCATACATAATCATCAGCCAGATCAGCCAGTTCCTTGCTGAACTCTTCGCCGTTCTTGGTCTCTTCAGCGCCGCGGAAACGTGTATTCTGCAGAAGAACTACATCGCCTTCCTTCATAGCTTCTACAGCCTTGGTAGCTGCTTCGCCGGTTACATTGTAATCAGATACGAAAACAACTTCCTTGCCTAATTTCTCAGACAGTCTCTTTGCTACTGGAGCTAAAGACTCGCCTTCGTTCGGGCCATTTTTAACTTTTCCTAAGTGGGAGCACAGGATAACCTTTGCGCCGTCGTTAATCAGCTTCTGGATGGTTGGCAGAGCTGCTACGATACGGGTCTCATCTGTGATCTCGCCGTTCTTTAACGGTACGTTGAAGTCGCAGCGGACTAAAACTCTTCTTCCCTTTACATTGATATCATCGATTGATTTCTTGTTTAACATGGTGGATATCTCCTTTCAGTAAACTCGCAAATAGATAAATTTATTTCGCGAAAAAAGGGCCCGGTCCTAAAGACCGGACCCCTTATGAGTCTTTAAAATCTGGATTTATGATCTGGATTATGCTAACTCAGCGAAGTACTTGATAGTTCTTACCATCTGGCTGGTGTAAGAATTCTCGTTGTCATACCATGAAACAACCTGTACTTCATACAGATCATCAGCGATATGGGAAACCATAGTCTGGGTTGCATCAAACAGAGAACCATATCTCATACCGATAACGTCAGAAGATACGATCGGATCTTCATTGTATCCGAAGGACTCAGATGCAGCAGCCTTCATAGCAGCGTTGATCTCTTCTGCAGTTACGTCTGCCTTCTTAACAACAGCTGTTAAGATTGTGGTAGAACCGGTTGGTACAGGTACACGCTGTGCGGAACCGATCAGCTTGCCGTTCAATTCTGGGATAACCAGGCCGATTGCCTTAGCTGCACCAGTAGAGTTAGGAACGATGTTAGCTGCGCCTGCGCGTGCTCTTCTTAAGTCGCCCTTTCTGTGTGGTCCGTCAAGGATCATCTGGTCGCCGGTGTAAGCGTGGATGGTGCTCATGATACCGCTCTGGATTGGAGCGTAGTCATTTAATGCCTTAGCCATAGGTGCTAAGCAGTTGGTGGTGCAAGATGCAGCGGAGATGATGGTATCTTCTGCTGTCAGAGTCTTCTCATTTACAGAGTAAACGATGGTCTTTAAATCTTTCCAGCTGGTGCGGAAATAACAACCTTCTTAGCGCCTGCATCGATATGAGCCTGTGCTTTTTCCTTGGAAGTATAGAAGCCAGTGCACTCTAATACTACATCTACGCCAAGTTCGCCCCATGGAAGGTCAGCAGCCTTTGGCTCTTTGTAGATAGTGATCTTCTTGCCGTCAACTGTGATGGAATCTTCTCCAGCCTCTACAGTGTGCTTGCCTTCGCCAATGCGTCCAGCGTATCCACCCTGTGCTGTATCATACTTTAACAGATGTGCTAACATCTTAGGATCGGTTAAGTCGTTGATTGCTACTACCTCGTAACCCTCTGCTCCGAACATCTGACGGAAAGCCAGACGTCCAATACGTCCGAAACCATTAATTGCAACTTTTACTGCCATGATTCAATTCCTCCTAGTTTGTTAAAAAAATATTATTTGTTAAATATTAATCAACTGCCTACATTGTACTCAATTTTATCCAAAATAGCAAGCCTTTTTTTTTGTTTCTGCCATTCTGACTATTTTCTCTCATAAATTCCATTAATTTTCAGCGCATTTTTATTTTCTCAATAGAAGGGTGGGGCATAGACTTGTTATTGTGGCAGTTTATGAGTATAATGTGAGAGACGAATACAGCTGCCGCACTCCCCGTGGGCAGATATGTGCTTTTATGGATACAAACGCAATATGATAAAAAGGAGGCATATCACTATGGATGCCATTTATGACTGCCATCTCCACACAGAATTTTCCGCAGACTCCGAAACCCCGGTACGGGATCAGTTAGAAAAAGCCATCTCCCTTGGAATGAAAGAGATCTGTATTACCGATCATCATGATTACGGCAGCGAATTCTGTCCTGACGATTTTACGTTAGACATTCCTTCTTATATAGAAAGTTTACGCAAAATACGGGACGAATACGCTGGACGGATCCGTTTAAATATAGGGATTGAATTAGGATTACAAAACCATGTAGGTGAGTATCTCCACGATTTTGCCAGAACCTTGGGAAAGGAATTTGATTTTGTCCTTGGTTCCAGCCATTTCGTAGACCGGATGGATCCATATGAAAGGGAATACTGGAAACATTTCGGGGAAAAAGAAGGATTTCGTGCATTTTTTGAAGTATCCCTTAAGCGGGTACAAAACCTCCTTGATACTTTCGACTCCTATAGCCACCTGGACTATGTTGTAAGATATGCTCCCCATAAAAATGAATTTTATTCCTGGAATGATTACGAACCCTATATCCGTCCTCTTTTAAAACTTCTTATTGAAAATGGAAAATGCCTGGAATGTAACACAGGCGGCATCCGCTATGGACTTGGAAACACCAATCCATGTGCTGATGTTTTCCGTCTCTATAAAGAACTGGGCGGTGAAGGGATCACCATTGGCTCTGACGCCCATACGCCGGAAACTTTAGGCATCGGCTTTGACTTCTGCCGGGAAATGTTAAAAGAATATGGTTTCCGCTATTATACAGTATTCCACGAAAGAAAAGCGGAGATGCTCCCATTATAGGGACGTCTCCGCTTTTTTACAGAGTTTTTTACAGATCCATGTATCGTGCCAATGACATTTGCAAGACGGCTCCATTAATCTGCCTTCATCTGCTCTTTTACATCTTCTCTTAACTGTTTCCAGGCTTCTTTATCTTCTACATAATACTTCGGGCACTGTTTTCCATTAATATCATAATGACGGACCACATCGGAACTTTTAAGTTTTAACTGTTTGCAGAGCCATGCTGTCAATTTCACCACTGACTCATAAGAAGCGTCATTAAACTTGCCTGTATCATCCGGATGACAGACTTCAATGGAAAGCGTATCGTCATTTCTGGGAGCATTGGCATATGCCACCTCATCAATGGGAATGCACTGGATCACTTCCCCGTCCAATCCCACTACAAAATGACTGCTGGAAGAAACCCCCTCTTTCTGTGCATCCTGGTCTGCCAGACCGTCAAAATAGTTTCTGGTAGCCTTTGCACTGGTTCCCGGATTTCCCACATAATGGATCACAATATTTTTCACCTGCCTGCGGGTCACATCCGGGCGGGAAAAAATATTTTTCCGCAAAAAATCCTGCTGTACCCAGTCAGGCATTTCCACTGCTTTCAGATCAATTGTATTTTCAGGCTCTCTTCCCCATATACAATAGCCGCTTCCAAGACCGGTGAGAATACCGATCATCATTGCCATAAAAACGGCCGCCATAGGAAAGGTTATCACCTTTCGTTCTCGCTTTTCCAAGTTATCTATCCCCTGTATCTTATCTTTTTTCCAATATAACATTATTCCCTGAAAAACTCAATGAAGAACTTCTTAAGGACTTGCAGTAAATTTTATGAAGATTATAATATCTTTTGCAACTTTTTTCCCGGTTCATGCGTCTAATAAGTGTAAGACATGAAAGGAGAACATATCATGAACCATTCTGATCAGACAAAACAAATAACCGCGCAGACGGAAAAAATGCTCATTGACCAATATGAGCGCCTTTACCGCCTGGCCTACAGTTATGTACATAACGAAGCAGACGCTTTGGATATCGTCCAGGAAAGTGCCTGTAAAGCCATTACACAGTGTAAAATTTAAAGGATACAGAAAAACTTTTTCCATGGCTGTGCCGGATCGTAGTAAATACAAGCCTGGACCTGCTGCGAAGCCGGACAAAAGAGCAGCCTGCCGAGGAACTTCCTGAAACGGCAACAGAAGATACATATGAGGAATTTGACTTAAAAGAAGCACTGAACCATTTGGAACCGAAAAACCGCACCATCATCATCCTTCGCTATTTTGAAGATATGAAATTAGAGGACATTGCCCTTGCGGTAGCCGAAAATGTAAACACCGTAAAAGCAAGATTATACCGGTCGTTAAAAAAGCTTCGGATCCATTTAGACGGCACTGCCAGTTTTTAAAAGAAAGGAGCATATATTAATGAAAGAACAGGATCGTAATTTAGAATATTTTGATGATTTAGATAAACTGGAGTCTTTAAAGCAGGAATATAACAACATTCCCGTTCCAGAAGCCGCAAAAGCACGTATCATGTCAGGTATCCAGAAAGGAAAAACCATGAATAAAAAACACAACCCATTTTTCCGTATTTTACGCACCACCGGCACTACTGCTGCCGCTGCTGTAGTAGCTCTGGCCATTGTCACCAACGTAAGCCCAACCATTGCCAATGCCATGACAAACCTGCCGGTGATCGGTGCCATTGCAAAAGTGGTCACTTTACGTACATACGAAGATAAGACCAATCATTTTGAAGCCAAAGTGGATATTCCGGAAATAGACTCTGCACCGGAAGCCGTAAACCGCTCCATTGAAGACTACGCAAATGAACTGATCGCCCAGTACGAAAAGGATCTTCGGGCATCCCAGGGAGAAGGCAACTACTCTCTCACTTCTACTTACAAGGTAGTAACTGACACAGACAGATACCTGTGCCTGCGCATTGACACCACCCTTGTGATGGCAAGCGGAACCGAATACACCAAGGTATTTACCATTGATAAGACCACTGGTGATATTATTTCTCTTTCTGATTTATTTAAAAACAAACCGGAAATGCTCACTGCCATCAGCGACAACATAAAAGAACAGATGAAACAGCAGATGGCTGCCGACTCCTCTGTTACTTATTTTATTGACAGTGACATGCCGGAATGGGATTTTAAGGAATTAAAAGGTGATGAAAGCTTCTATTTTAATGAAAAAGGAGAACTGGTCATTACTTTTGACGAGACCGAGGTAGCCCCGGCTTATATGGGAGCTGTGGAGTTTACCATTCCCCAGTCTGTAACCGGTGATCTGAAATAATAGCAAAACAGCCGCAGGAACACATCAAAGGTGCATTTCCTGCGGCTGCTTTCTTATGTACTAGGAAATTCCGTTGGAACTCCCTAGTACACAAAAAGGCACGACCTGCCAACGATGCGCACTCGCGCGATGAGGAAGTTTGTCGCAAGCGACCGCGCTCGGCGCGAGAATGTGCCAAGG
>ENA-OQIG01000705-OQIG01000705.1-human-gut-metagenome-genome-assembly--contig:-NODE-705-length-17849-cov-3.472294_pt1 | contig 17849 bp, 22 predicted proteins | sample MGYA00242576_ERZ504741 | MGnify/ENA primary metagenome ERZ504741 (study PRJEB26092, sample SAMD00036436) | human gut metagenome | host: Homo sapiens | study: EMG produced TPA metagenomics assembly of... | reverse complement strand
CCCTTTTGCGTGAAAAAAATGTGATTACTGCGATTTCCTTTCATTTCGTGCCCTGTCTTCGGTCCATGAGGCTTATGTACAGCAGCTGATCCGTGAGATCAGGGCCCAGAGCTGTTATTGTACGGACTGCCAGGTAGTAAGCGTATTTATCGGCGGAGGAACCCCCTCCCTTTTAGAACCTTCCTGTATCAGCCGGATCATGGAAACTGTATTCAGCTGTTTTCAGGTAGAACCGGAGGCGGAGATCACCATTGAGGCAAATCCGGGAACGCTTTTAGGGAAAAAACTTCCTGTTTACAGACAGTGCGGGATCAACCGCGTAAGCATTGGCTTACAGTCTGCGGATAATACAGAACTTAAAAATCTGGGAAGGATTCATTCTTTTGAGGAGTTTTTAAAAAGCTTCCAGAGCGCAAGAATGGCGGGCTTTACCAACATTAATATTGACCTGATGAGCGGGATCCCGGGACAGACCCTGGAGTCCTGGAAAAATACATTGAAAAAAGTGACCATGTTAAAACCGGAGCATATTTCCGCTTACAGCCTGATCATTGAAGAAGGAACGCCTTTCTGGAACCGTTTCGGGGAAGGCGCCTGTGCCTGTGATTATACGGGACCTGCGCTTCCAGACGAGGATACGGAAAATAAGATCTACCGTTTTACCAGAAAGTTCCTGCAGGAGCAGGGCTTTGAGCGGTACGAGATCTCAAATTATGCAAAACCGGGAAAAGAATGCCGCCATAATATCGGTTACTGGACTGAGGTGGCATATCTGGGACTGGGACTTGGGGCATCCTCCTATATGGAAGGCTGTCGTTTTACCAATGAAAAGGACCTGGATAAGTATCTGGCACTGGATTTTGGTGAAGAAGATCCGGAAAAGCGGGAGACAGCCCTTCGCAAATTATGGGGTCAAATAGAAGAACTTTCCCAGGCACAGCGAATGGAAGAGTTTATGTTTTTAGGGCTTCGTATGTTAAAAGGCGTGTCTGATGTGGACTTTGTAAGACTGTTTGGTGTGAAAATGGAAACGGTCTATGGTGATGTGATCCGCAGGCTGACTGCCAACGGGCTGCTGAAAAAAGAAGAAAATAATCTTGCCCTTACAGAATGGGGCATGGATGTAAGCAATTTTGTTTTAAGCGAGTTCCTGCTGGGATAAAAAGCGCAGAAAATCTGAGTATAAGTAAAATATAAAAGGTCCTGAAGTGAGAGAAAATCTCTGCTCCGGGACCTTTTTTGGTTATTCATCTTATTCACTTGTCAAAACCTGCCAGTGACAGATTTTCCAGGTCAATGCAATTATATTATACGAAAAACTCCAGGATAAACACGATGGCACAGGCTGCAATGGAAACCTGGAACAGGCTCTTTCCTTTATAAGCGAAAAACAGTGCCACTGCCAAAGCGGCAGCTCCGGAAACAGGAGAAGCAGTTGCGTAGATAATGGCCGGGAAGGTCATTACAGACAGGGTAACATAAGGCACATAATATAAAAAAGAGCGGATAAAAGGATTTTTGATCTCTTTCTTGATCAGTGTCAATGGCAGCATACGGATCAGATATGTCACAATGGCCATTACCGCTATGTAAAGATAAACTGGATATTTCATTTATTCTTCCTCCTTTACAGGGAACAGAACTGCAGCAGACCCGGCTACGATAAATGTAAGGATAATGATCTTAAATCCGGAAGAAATATCCTTAATACCGGTATCTGGGTGAAAAGGAAGCTGAGTGCCATGGAAACAAGGATAACCATGCGCAAAACCTTATTTTCTCTTGCCGGAGGGATGACAACTGCCAGGAACATACCATAAAGAGCTACATTTAAAGCGCTTAACAGCCTCGCAGGAAGAAGACTGCCGGAAACAGCACCAAGGAGGGTGCCGATGGTCCAGCCTGGAACAGCCATAGCCATCAGGCCGTAGCTGAAATAAGGCTTAAGACCCCGCTTTTACATACAGATACACCGAAGATCTCATCTGTTACACCGTAGGACATAAGAAAACGGTGAAAAAATGGCATATGACTGTCCAGTTTCTGGGAAAGAGAACAGGACATCAGGCAGTAACGCAGTTGATGATCAGCTGTGCCATAGCCATTTCCACAAGGAAGAACCGGCAGTAATGATCCCCAGGCCTGCAAACTGACCTGCGCTGGTCAGGTTGGTAAAAGAGAGGACTACGGCTTCCAAAGTGGTAAGTCCGGCCCCTTTTGCCATAATGCCAAAGGTAAAGGAAACTGCCAGATAACCAAGTCCAATGGGAATACCATCTTTTAATCCGGCTTTGAATTGTGATATTTTCTCGTTCATGTAAAAACCCCCGCAATAAAATACATAAAACAGGCAGTCTGACTTAAGAAAATTAAGAAGACTGCCTGTTTATTATAACAGGAAATATAAAAAAGTAAAGTTGGGGCCTTTAAGAAGACTTCCACAAAATATCATGGTTGACGGTCTGGTAGAAGAGCTCTCTTACTTTTGCAGGTTCCTTTGTCTGGGTAAGGATCCACATGATCTTGGTAACAGCTGCCTCCAGGGTCATATCATAAGCTTCCAACAGACCAAATTCACGCTTGATCTTTTTTCCGACCTCATAAACAGACATATTGCTGCCTTCATTTGTAACCTGTGTTGTCATGATCACAGTTTTTCCAAGGTTGATCCAATGAGCCACTGCACGGTAGTAGTCGCCTCCGTCATCATAAGAAGGAAGTCCGCCAACGCCAAAGGACTCAATGATCACTGCATCATAATGAGCTGCCATATAGTCCAGAAGGGAAGCGTCTGCAGATGGGATCAGCTTTATCAGTCCCACACTGGAGTCCATCTGGTGATAGAAAGTCAAAGGCTCTGTGACCTGCGCCTTGTCGTCTAAATAAAACAGGATATGGTCTTCCTGGATAATGGCAATATAAGGAAAATTAATACTGGAAAAAGCATTATAACTCTTGGTCCGCTCTTTTTTACCTCTGGTACCGGCAATGACTTTTCCGTCAAATACAATATTTATCCGTGAGCCTTGTCATGGGAAGCAAAGCGAAGACTGTCAGCCAGATTGGTACGGGCGTCTGTATTTTCCATATCAATAGGTTTCTGGGCCCCGGTGATGACGATCGGCTTTGGAGAATTCTGGATCAGATAGGAAAGAGCAGCAGCTGTATATGCCATGGTATCTGTTCCATGGGTGATCACAAAACCATCGTATTCCTCATAATGTTCTTCAATAGCTTTTGATACTGCCAGCCAGTGGGAAGGCTGGATATTGGTACTGTCTATATTTAAGATCTGTATACTGTCGATCTCGCAGTAGTGGCGGCTGTCCGGCACATAAGTTAAGATCTCTTCGGAAGTAATGACGGGTTTCAGACCGTCGGGTGTACGCTTGCAGGCAATGGTACCGCCTGTTCCTAACAGAAGGATTTTTTTCATACAAAGTATCTCCTTGTTGAGTTATGATTAAAAGTATTAACGCTTACGATTATATTAAGAATTCATCACTTTTACAATCCTTGATTGAATAAAATCAGAAATATGTTAAACTATATTCATACAAATTATACATGGTACCGTAGAATGGTATCACAGTAAATTTCAGGAGGTCAAATATGATGCTGATTGGAGGTTCCGTGATGTTTCTTATTCTGGTAGTACTCATTATTTTCATTCTTACATCCTGTATCCGTATCGTTCCTCAGGCTCAGGCACTGGTCGTAGAGCGCCTTGGCGGTTATCTGGGAACATATGGTGTAGGTATCCATTTTATGGTGCCATTTATTGACAGAGTGGCAAAGAAAGTAAATTTAAAGGAGCAGGTAGAGGATTTTCCGCCACAGCCGGTTATCACCAAGGATAATGTTACCATGCAGATCGATACAGTTGTATTTTTCTACATTACAGATCCGAAATCCTATGCATACGGTGTAGAGCGTCCGATCCTTGCCATTGAAAATCTGACGGCAACTACCCTTAGAAATATCATTGGTGAGCTGGAATTAGATGAGACCTTAACTTCCAGAGAGACCATCAATGCAAAGATGCAGGAGTCCCTTGATATTGCCACTGACCCATGGGGCATCAAGGTTACCAGAGTAGAACTTAAGAACATTGAACCGCCTGCAGCCATCCAGGAAGCAATGGAGAAGCAGATGAAGGCAGAGCGTGAGCGCCGTGAAGCGATCCTTCGTGCAGAGGGTGAGAAGAAGTCCATGATCCTGGTTGCAGAAGGAAACAAAGAGTCTGCAGTCTTAAATGCAGAGGCAGAAAAAGAGGCAGCCATCCTTCGTGCAGAAGCAGAAAAGGAAAAGAAGATCAAAGAGGCAGAAGGCCAGGCAGAAGCGATCCGCGCTGTACAGAGAGCAACTGCCGATGGTATCCGTTATATAAAAGAAGCCGGAGCAGACCAGGCTGTACTGCAGCTTAAGAGTCTGGAAGCCTTCCAGGCGGCAGCAGACGGAAAAGCCAATAAGATCATCATCCCGTCTGATATCCAGGGAATAGCAGGTCTTGTAAAATCTATTTCTGAGATCGCTGCAAAAGAAGATACTAAATAAACATGGTGCCCATCAGTAAGTGAAAATTTTTCAACTGGTGGGTATCCTTTTCTCTATTTGTTGGAAAAATCTGGGAGAAAAAGATGAAAGAGATAAAAAATAAGGTCAATACCAATAAGATTACGGAAGGCAGCATTTTCGGTCAGCTGTTATTATTCTTTTTTCCGATTTTGTTTGGCACATTTTTTCAGCAGCTTTACAATACAGCAGATGCAGTGGTAGTAGGCCGTTTTGTAGGCAAACAGGCACTGGCAGCAGTTGGCGGTACTACCAGTACCCTGATCAATCTTCTGGTGGGCTTTTTCGTTGGCCTTTCCAGTGGTGCGACTGTAGTTATTTCCCAGTTTTATGGTGCCAGAAAGCCGGATAAGGTGCATTGGGCCGTGCATACGGCGGTAGCGTTTTCGCTTATAGGCGGTGTTCTGTTTATGATCATCGGTGTTGTTTTTGCCCATATGGCTCTTTCAGCCATGCACACTCCGGAAGATGTACTTACATATGCGGTTGTATACATCCGTATCTATTTCCTGGGTATGATACCAAACCTGATCTATAATATGGGAGCCGGTATCCTGCGTGCAGTGGGGGACTCCAAGCGCCCCTTATATTTCCTTATTGGAAGCTGTATGGTCAATATCCTCTTAGACCTGATCCTGGTAGCAGGACTGCGTCTGGGTGTTGCCGGTGCAGCCATCGCCACCATCAGTTCCCAGTTTTTCAGTGCCTGCATGGTGGTTTATGCGTTGACACATACAGAAGATATGTATAAACTGGTGTGGAGCAAGGTGCGTATTGACGGGCGGATGCTCCAGCGTATCGTGCGCATCGGTATTCCGGCTGGTATGCAGTCGGTTATGTATAACATTTCCAATATCATTATCCAGTCAGGTGTAAATACACTGGGGACAGATAATGTAACTGCCTGGGCTACTTATGGAAAAGTGGACGGACTTTACTGGATGATGATCAATGCTTTGGGAATTTCTGTCACCACTTTTGTAGGACAAAATTATGGTGCCGGCCGTATGGACCGTGTGCATAAGGGTGCCGGGGCCTGTATGATCATTGGAACGATTATGACAGCGATCGTATCCACCTTATTATACTTAAAAGGATATCTGCTGATTGATCTGTTTACATCAGATGCACAGGTACAGGAGATCGGTTTAAGTCTGATCCATTTCCTGGTGCCTACATTGATCACCTATATTACCATAGAGATATTATCCGGTACACTGCGCGGTGTAGGAGATGCCTGGATGCCGTTGATCATGACGGGGATTGGCGTTTGCTGTCTGCGTGTGATCTGGATCATCTTTTTCTTGCCACAGTACAGATCCATCCTGCAGCTGCGTTCTGCTATCCTTTATCATGGACCATTACTTCCATTGCCTTTGTTATTTATTATTTCTTCTTCAGCAGTCTGCGGCGCGTGGACGGAAGAAAGTGGTTTCAGAAAAAGGATTATTAAAAGAGCTATTAAAGGAGTCGTAAGTTAAAATGATACAGGAGATACCTTATAAATATGATCCGGCATACAAAGATAAAAAGCCGGAACTCACAGACTATCTTTTGCATTATGAATACAATAAAGTAATGCTTTTGAAAGAAAAAGAAGGTTATGTGATCCCTACCTTTCAGGATCTTCTTTCAGAAGAAGACTGCCGGGAAAAGGCGTACTATCTGTTTTCCATCGGTGAAAGAGGCTATTATCTGGTAGATGATCTGAAAGTGCCGGAATTTGGCAGCTACCGCCTGGAAGGAATGCAGATCTTCAGGGAACTGGAACCGGGGTATCAGGCGTTTGCAGGTATTACAGGAAGCCAGATCTACCGTTGGAGAGAAAGCAGGAGGTTCTGCGGCTGCTGTGGCGCAAAGATGAGAGCTGGGACTACAGAACGGTCCATGGTGTGTACAGATTGCGGACATACAGAGTATCCAAAGATCTGTCCGGCTGTGATCGTAGCTATCCGAAATGGGGACAAACTGCTTATGTCCCGGTATGCAAGAGGCACTTACCGCAGGTATGCACTGATCGCAGGTTATGTGGAAGTGGGCGAGACATTTGAAGAATGTGTACGCAGGGAAGTAATGGAAGAAGTAGGCCTGAAGGTGAAAAATATCCGCTATTACAAGAGCCAGCCATGGTCCTTTTCTGACTCTGTGATGATCGGTTTTACCGCAGACCTGGATGGAGATGATACCATCCGGTTAGAGGAAGATGAACTGGCAGAGGCTGGTTGGTTTAGCCGGGATGAGATCGTAGAGTACCCGCCTTATATCAGCGTGGGACATGAGATGATGAAGGCGTTTAAAGACGGGACTCTTTTTGAAGACCAGGGATGATCCGAAATTGATATAAAATAAGGTAATGCGATCACAGACTGGTACGAAAGCTGAATATTTGTTTAGAAGGGAATTAATTACAACATGAAAAATAAAGATTATCTGCTGTTTGACCTGGACGGAACGCTGACAGATCCAAAAGAGGGGATCACAAAGGCAGTTCAGTATGCATTAAAACACTATGGATCCAGGTGGATGATCTGGACAGTTTATGTCCTTTTATCGGTCCGCCATTAAAAGACAGCTTCCAGAAATATTATGATTTTTCTGAACAGCAGGCAAAGGAAGCGATCCAGGTGTACCGTGAATATTTTTCCGTTACAGGCTGGAGCCAGAATAAAGTATTTCCAGGCATTCCGGAAATGTTAGGAGAATTAAAAGCAGCGGGAAAGAAGCTGTATCTTGCAACTTCCAAACCGGAGGTATTTGCAAAGCAGATCCTGGAACATTTTGATCTGGCTTCTTATTTTGAGTTTGTTGGAGGCGCTGACCTGGAGGAGACCCGTGTAGGAAAAGGGGATGTGATCCAGTATGTTTTAGATACCTGCGGCCTTTCTGACAAAAAAGAAAAGATCCTGATGATCGGTGACAGAGAACATGATGTATTGGGGGCCAGAGAGCAGGGATTAGAGTGCGTAGGCGTCCTGTTTGGCTATGGTGACAGGAAGGAAATGGAAGACTGCCACGCTGCTTATATAGCTGAAAGTATTAATGAATTGAGAAAAATGCTCTTATCATAACCAGAAAGCATAATACCCATTACTATTAGGCAATTGACAAAGTGGGTAATGGTTGTTATTATAAAAACTAATATGTGGGACGCTGAAAGACATTTGTCTGCGGCGGACCGATATGGAGGCAAATGATATGATGGATGACAGAATCGTGTTATCATTGTTAGTGGATAATACGGCAGGTGTTCTGTCCCGTGTAGCGGGCATGTTCAGCCGCCGTGGATATAATATTGAGAGCCTGACAGTAGGTGTTACTGCAGACCCAAGGTATTCCAGAATGACCGTTGTGTCACTGGGAGACCAGAATGTTCTTGAGCAGATCAAGAACCAGTTAAATAAACTGGAAGATGTAAGAGATATCAAGGAACTTCATCCGGATCGCTCTGTATACAGGGAGCTTATGATGATCAAGGTAAGAGCCGGATCAAATGACCGTCAGGCGGTCAGCGCCATCTCAAGTATTTTCCGTGCAACCATTGTGGATGTGGGAAAAGATTCCCTGACTGTTATGCTGACAGGAGACCAGTCAAAACTGGATGCGCTCATTAATCTGCTAGAAGATTATGAGATCCTGGAACTGGCCCGTACCGGACTCACCGGACTGGAGCGTGGCAGCGAAGACATCCGTATTTTGCCATAAGGCAAAATGAAAAAAGAGCTTAAGGGGGCAGCCAAAGGCGAACAGAGAGGCGTCGGACTTGCTGTCTTAACATAAATATGCCAGTGAATTTGCTGGTGATAAGTTTATACTTTTATACGATAGTAGGAGGAAAAAAACGCTATGGCAAAGATTTATTATCAGGAAGACTGTAACCTTTCAATGTTAGAGGGAAAGACCATCGCTATTATTGGTTACGGCAGCCAGGGACATGCACATGCATTAAACTTAAAGGAATCCGGATGCAATGTTATCATTGGTCTGTATGAGGGAAGCCGCTCCTGGAAGAGAGCAGAAGAGCAGGGCTTCACTGTATATACTGCAGCAGAGGCTGCAAAGAGAGCAGATATCATCATGATCCTGATCAACGATGAGCTGCAGGCAGATATGTACAAGAAGGACATCGAGCCAAACTTAAAGGATGGCGATATGCTGATGTTCGCACATGGCTTCAATATCCACTTCGGATGCATCAAGCCACCAAAGAATGTAGATGTTACCATGATCGCTCCTAAGGCACCAGGCCACACTGTACGTAGTGAGTACCAGGCTGGCAAGGGAACTCCTTGTCTGGTAGCTGTAGAGCAGGATTATACAGGAAAAGCACTGGAGAAAGCACTGGCTTACGGCCTTGCAATCGGTGGTGCAAGAGCAGGTCTGTTAGAGACCACCTTCCGTACTGAGACAGAAACTGACCTGTTTGGTGAGCAGGCTGTTCTTTGCGGCGGTGTTTGCGCTTTAATGCAGGCTGGTTTCGAGACTCTGGTAGAAGCTGGATATGATCCAAGAAACGCTTACTTCGAGTGTATCCATGAGATGAAGCTGATCGTAGACCTGATCTATCAGTCTGGTTTCGCTGGAATGCGTTACTCTATCTCCAATACCGCTGAGTATGGTGATTATGTAACCGGACCTAAGATCGTTACCGCTGAGACTAAGAAGGCTATGAAGAAGATCCTGTCCGATATCCAGGATGGTACCTTCGCTAAGGAATTCTTACTTGATATGTCCCCAGCAGGCCGTCAGGTACACTTCCAGGCTATGAGAAAGCTTGCTTCCGAGCATCCATCAGAGAAGGTTGGTGCTGAGATCCGTAAGCTGTACAGCTGGAATAATGAGTCTGATAAGCTGATCAACAACTAAGCACAATTTTACTTTTGTGAAATTGCGCGCTACTCAAACGTAATGTAATGGAGTTTGAGTTTCCCGTACACGCTACCCAAACGTAGCGAAGCGCGTATAAAATATTAAAACTCCCGGAAGTTCAGAAGGCTGTGACCTTTGAAATTCCGGGAGTTTTTTTGCGGTTTTTTATATAGCGGCATGGCGTAAAACCATTTTTTCAAGAGAGCCCCTCTCACCACCCGCGCGTCAGCGCGGGTCCAAATCTGTTTTAATATAAAAATTCCAAAAACGTCTTCAGTGACATTGCCTGGTTTGCGGGATGATAGGCAAAACCAATGGTCCGTCTGTGGATCGGTATTTCCAGTGGTAATTCTACCAGTGTACCGTTATCCAGTTCTTTCTGTACCAGTTCCTTGATAACACAGGCAACCCCAAGTCCGATCTTTACGAATTCAATCAGCAGGTCCATTGTGGTTACTTCCAATACCTGTCTTGGTACAATATGATTTTCAGACATGTAATCATCTACATGATGCCGGGTCATATTGCTCTGATCTAAAAGCATGATATTTCCTGTCTCAAAAATATTGGTATCTTTACCTTCCCGTACATACAGATTGTTCAGATAAGCCGGTGTAGTGACAAAGGTATCTTGGATATCCATGACCGGGATAAACGCCAGATCCTTGCGAAGGGATGGCTCTGCCACTAAGCCAAGGTCCAGTTTCTGCTGTTCCAGCCTGGAAAGCGTCTGGGCTGTGGACTGGCTTTCGATAGTCACTTTCATATGGGGATACTGGTCAATAAAGGTTTTAAGATAAGGGAGCAGTACATATTTACAGAGAGTATTGCTGACACCAATGCGCAGATGTCCGATGTCAAATTCCTGGATCCGTTTTAACTCCTGTTCACCTCTGCTTAAAGTATCAAAAGCCTCTTTTGCATGTTCAAACAAAATCTCCCCTTCAGAAGTCAGCTGAACTCCCCGGGAGCTGCGGGTAAACAGAGAAAGCCCCAGACTGTCCTCTAATTTGCTGATGGCCTTGCTGATGGCAGGCTGGCTGATATAAAGTTCTTTGGCAGCTTTGGAAATGTTGCCTGCTTTTGCTACTTCATAAAAGATTTTATATTGAGAAAGATTTTGTTCCATGAAGACCTCCAAAATTCTGTAAGTATGTTTAAAATACATGTATAACATTAATTCATACATACCATATATTTTTATTATATCAGCACATCATAGAAAATGTAAAGTACAGAATAAAGGACCTTCTTATCTAAAGTTTATGGAACAGAAAATAAGGGATTAAGAAAGTTCCTGGGCCAGCTTGATAAACTCCGCCATTTCCCGTGTTACCCATTTATCTTTGTGATAGAGGAGCTGTCTCCAGGTACGGATGGCAAAACGCTTTACCGGAAGGATGCGCAGATAACCTTCTTTTACGGATCGTTCTACTGTAAAATGGGGAAGGAAGGTAACACCTGTATTCTGTCTTAAAAACTGCAGGATAAAGTCAGTGTTTCCAATCTCCAGATAAGGATCCAGATGCTTGCCCATAGCAGCCAGATACTGCTCTAAGAGCAGGCGGTAGCTGGCATCTTTTTCAGTAAGAACAAAAGGATAGGAAAGGATCTCATCCAGTTCCAGTGGTTCGTCACGCTGGGCCAAAGGATGGTCCGGTGTAGCTGCAAATACGATATCCTCAGGTTCTTCTAATACTTTTTCCCATTTCACATCATAGACCCGCTTGTCCATAAAATAAACCAGATCCAACTGGTTGCTGTTGATCTGCTCTAACAGCTGGTCCGGGGAGTCGGTGCGGATGCTGATGTTCACTTCCGGGTGACGTTTGTGGTACTCCGTCAGGAGGTTGGGGAAAATAGATGCGCAGATAGACTCAATGGTCCCGATACACAGGCGGCCCGTCAGTTTTTGGGGATGGGAAACAGCATCTTTTGCCTGCGCCATGTCCCGTATGATCGAGCTGCGTATTCATAAAAAACACTGCCCTGGTGTGTCAGGGTGGTCTGTTTGCCGATCCGGTCAAAGAGATGAGCCCCCAGTTCCTGCTCTAACTGTTTGATCTGTATGGTAACAGCGGCCTGGGAATATCCAAGGACTTTGGCGGCTTTGGAAAAACTTTGCAGCTTTGCCACCTGAAGAAAGGTTGACAGTTCACGAAATTCCATAGAATGACCTCGCTTATCTATAAAAGTTTTTAAACAATATGTTTAAAACGTTAAATTTTACATTAGGATAGTTCTATGGTACAGTAAGTGCAGTAATAAATCAAGGGCAAATCTGGAGGCTGTGAAAATGGACAAGACAAATGAAAAATACAATGCGTATATTCAAATTTTAAAAGAGGAACTGATCCTGCTATGGGATGTACAGAGCCGATCGCTCTGGCTTATGCAGCAGCAGTTGCAAGAAAAGTACTGGGTCAGCTGCCTGAGAGAGTAGACATCGGCGCAAGCGGAAGCATTATCAAGAATGTAAAGTCAGTAATCGTACCAAATACCGATCACTTAAAGGGAATTCCGGCAGCTGCAACTGCAGGTATCATTGCAGGTGATCCTGATAAGGAACTGGAAGTTATCGCAAGTGTAACCAAAGAGCAGGTAGAGGAGATGAAGGAATTTCTGAAAAAGACTCCTATTTCTGTAGAACATGTAGATAACGGACTAACTTTTGACATTATCGTAACCCTGTACAAAGGGGATGAATACGCAAAGGTACGTATTGCCAACTATCACACCAATATTGTCCTGATCGAAAAGAACGGTGAAATTTTAGAGCAGACAGAAGTAGCTGGTGAAACAGAAGAAGGCCTGACAGACAGAAGCCTTTTAAATATGAAAGATATCTGTGATTTTATTAATACAGTAGATGTAGAAGATATCAAACCGATCTTAAAACGTCAGATCGATTATAACTGGGCGATCGCAGAAGAGGGAATTAAAGGAAACTACGGAGCAAACATTGGTAAGGTTCTGCTAGATATGGAAGGAAACAATGTGCGTGTCCGTGCAAAAGCAATGGCAGCAGCTGGTTCTGACGCCCGTATGAACGGATGTGAACTGCCGGTAGTTATCAACTCCGGAAGCGGTAACCAGGGAATTACAGCTTCTGTACCTGTTATCGTATATGCAAAAGAATTAAAGGTAGGAGAAGAGAAGATGTATCGTGCTCTTGCATTATCCAACCTTGCAGCGATCCATCAGAAAACACCGATCGGCCGTCTTTCCGCATACTGTGGTGCAGTCAGCGCAGGTGCGGGCGCAGGTGCAGGTATCGCATATCTGTGCGGCGGCGGTTTCAAAGAGATCGCACATACAGTAGTAAATTCACTGGCTATCGTATCCGGTATTGTCTGTGACGGTGCAAAGGCATCCTGTGCAGCGAAGATCGCATCTGCAGTAGAAGCAGGTATCTTAGGATACAATATGTACATCAGAGGCCAGCAGTTCTACGGCGGTGACGGAATCGTTACCAAGGGTGTAGAAGAGACCTTACAGAATGTAGGCCGTCTTGGAAAAGAAGGAATGAAAGAAACAAACGAAGAGATCATCAAGATCATGATCGGAGAATAAAAAATGACGTTCCCGCTGCCTGCGGTAAGCAGAATAGATCTGTTTTAGAATGAAAAATCCCTGAGCACATGTTATAGTGTGTTCAGGGATTTTTTAACACATCAGTCGTTATCAGGCAGCAGCTTGATAATGACCATGATATTCTTAATAAACATACCTTCCTTTAACTCAATATCATCTACATGGGTAGAAGGCGGGATCTCACAGGTATCTTCCAGTTCTGCAGTGATCCAGTTTCTGGCTGCGTCTCTGGCATTTTCAACAGCATCCTCTAAGTCCGGTCCGTCTGCCTCACAACATTCCAGATCCGGGAATTCTACATGAAAACCATTGTCCTTTTCATGAGGAGTAAAAACAGCGGGATATACAAATGTCATAACAGGTTCCTCCTGGTGTATTTATAGTTGTTATTCTCCGATGTATTATACTCTATTTATATAGGAAAAGCAAATATTGGTTTTCGTACAAAAACGGCTTAAAAACTGTTTGAAAAACAGTTCTCATACAAGTATAATAACCACAAAACGGCTATGCAGAGCATGAAAGGCAGGTACAGATATGGGAATGAACGAAACACCTACAGGAGAACGGGTCCATATAGGCTTTTTTGGCAGAAGAAACGCTGGAAAATCCAGCGTGTTAAATGCAGTGATCGGACAGGAACTGGCAGTTGTATCCGATGTAAAAGGAACGACTACAGATCCGGTGTATAAATCCATGGAATTACTTCCGTTAGGACCTGTAACTGTGATCGACACTCCTGGAATTGATGATGAAGGTGAACTGGGAACATTGCGTGTAAGAAAAAGCTATCAGGTGTTAAATAAAACAGATGTAGCTGTGATCGTTGTGGACAGCCAGGCAGGTTTTGGCGAACAGGAGGAGAAACTTCTTAATAGAATGCAGGAAAAGCAGATCCCCTGTGTGTTGGTATTTAATAAGATGGATCAGAAAAATGCAGTCTGTCCGGAGAAGATAAAAGATATTCCGGTTCTCGGAGTCAGCGCCCGCACAAAGGCAGGTATCACAGAATTAAAAGAAACTATTGCAAAAGCTGCAAAAACAGAAGCAGTTTCAAAACCACTGGTATCTGACCTGTTAGACCCTTCAGATTTTGTTATTTTGGTAGTTCCTATTGATAAAGCAGCCCCTAAAGGCGCCTGATCCTTCCGCAGCAGCAGACCATCCGGGATATTTTGGAGGCAGGCGCTGTTTCTATTGTAGTAAAAGATAATGAATTGAAAAACACACTGGAAAATATTGGAAAAAAGCCAAAGCTGGTGATCACAGACAGCCAGGCATTTGGAAAAGTTTCAAAAGATACACCGGAGGACATTCTGCTTACCTCCTTCTCCATTCTCTTTGCCAGATACAAAGGCGAACTGGAGACCATGATCGCAGGAGTGGCAGCTTTAAATAAGATCCGGACCGGCGATAAGATCCTGATCTGCGAAGGCTGCACGCATCACAGACAGTGCGGTGATATCGGAACTGTAAAACTGCCAAACTGGATCCGCCAGTTTACAAAAGCAGAGCCGGAATTTACCTTTACTTCAGGAACGGAATTTCCAGATGATCTGACACAGTACAAACTGATCATCCACTGCGGTGGCTGCATGTTAAATGCAAAAGAGATGAAGTACCGCATTAAATGTGCTTGTGACCAGAATGTTCCTGTTACCAATTATGGAATGACCATTGCCTATATCCATGGTGTTTTAGAGCGCAGCCTGAAACCTTTCCCGCAGGCAGCAGCATTGCTCCACAGCTGATTACAGCCAAACACAGCTGGAACACAGTCGAAATACAGCCTGGGCAGCCCATGGAAAAAGTGCTTGCAATTCCACACACATGATGGTATAGTGTATACGATAACTAATGGATTTTACTTAATGTAAGAGTGGGCGCTGGTCCACTCTTTCGTATTGTTAGGGAAAGAAAGGTGGTGTAGACATGACAAAAAAGGAAAGTTATGAAAGCAGAGTAGAAGCCTATCTTCTTCCACTTATGGAAGAAAACAACTTTGAACTGGTAGATGTAGAGTACGTAAAAGAGGCTGGTACCTGGTATTTAAGGGCTTATATTGATAAGGAAGGCGGAATTGCCGTAGATGACTGTGAAGTGATCAGCCGCAAGCTCAGCGACTGGTTGGATAAAGAAGACTTTATCGATGACAGCTATATCCTGGAAGTAAGTTCACCGGGACTGGGACGTCCTTTAAAGAAAGAAAAAGATTATGTACGCAGCATGGGCCGTGAAGTAGAAGTAAGACTGTACAAGGCGATCGACAGACAGAAGGAATTTACAGGCACATTAAGCGCATATGATGATAAGACAGTGACACTGACCATGGAAGATGGAAGTGAGGCTGTATTTGAAAAGGCAGACATCGCACTGATCCGTCTGGCACTTGATTTTTAACTGTATCATACAGAGAACATGATAGGAGGATAAACATGAATAAGGAACTGTTAGAGGCAATGGAGGTATTGGAAAAAGAGAAAAATATCTCTAAGGATACCATGATAGAGGCAATTGAAAATTCCCTTATCACTGCCTGTAAAAACAATTTCGGCAAGGCTGACAATGTAAAAGTTGTTATGAACCGTACAACCGGTGACTTTGCTGTATACGCAGAGAAGACCGTAGTAGAAGAGGTAGAAGATCCGGTTATGGAGATCAGCCTGGCAGATGCAAGAATGATCAGCGCAAAATACCAGCTTGGTGATACCGTACAGGTTCCTTTAGATTCCAAGAAATTCGGCCGTATCGCTACCCAGAACGCAAAGAACGTTATCCTTCAGAAGATCCGCGAAGAAGAGCGCAAGGCATTATACAATGATTACTACACCATGGAAAAAGACGTTGCTACCGGTATTGTACAGCGTTACCTTGGAAAAAATATCAGTGTTAACCTTGGCAAGTTAGATGCGATCTTAAATGAGAGTGAGCAGGTAAAGGGTGAGACTTTCCGTCCAAATGAGCGTATCAAAGTTTACATCGTAGAAGTAAAGGATACTACAAAGGGACCTCGTATTTCCGTATCCAGAACCCATCCAGACCTTGTAAAGCGTCTGTTTGAAGAGGAAGTATCTGAAGTACATGATGGTACTGTAGAGATCAAGGCCATCGCAAGAGAAGCAGGTTCCAGAACCAAGATCGCAGTTAAGTCCAATGATCCAAGTGTAGATCCAGTAGGCGCATGTGTAGGCGTAAACGGTGCCAGAGTAAATGCCATCGTAAACGAACTGCGCGGTGAGAAGATCGATATCATCAACTGGGATGAAAATCCTGCATACCTGATCGAAAACGCATTAAGCCCGGCAAAGGTTATCTGCGTTGTTGCAGACGAAGAAGCAAGAGAAGCACAGGTCATCGTTCCTGATTATCAGTTATCACTGGCAATCGGTAAAGAGGGACAGAATGCACGTCTTGCAGCAAGACTGACTGGATTTAAGATCGATATCAAGAGCGAGACACAGGCAAAGGAAATGGGCCTGTTTGAGCAGATGGGCTTACAGTACGGTGATGCTCCGGCTCCTTCTTATGAGGAAGAGAATGCAGAAGATGCAGAGCAGGAAGCAACAGAAGAGCCAGCTCAGGATGACTACCAGGAAGAAAACAACGAACAGTAAAAAGGTTTTCCGGAAGATGAGGAGTGATCAAAGGTGAGTGTAAAGAAGATCCCGCTGAGGCAGTGCATTGGCTGCGGTGAGATGAAAAGTAAAAAAGAAATGATTAGAGTGATCAAAACAGCCGAAGGTGAGATCTTATTAGATGCTACCGGACGTAAAAACGGCCGGGGTGCTTATCTGTGCCCGTCTATGGAGTGCTTTAAGAAGGCTGTGAAAGGCAGAGGCCTGGAACGATCCTTTAAAATGGCGATCCCCAGAGAAGTTTATGAGACTCTGGAAAAGGAGATGGAAGAAATTGACAGACAAGAATAAAGTATTTAGTATGATCGGACTGGCGACCAGAGCGAGAAAAGTGGTCAGCGGAGAATTTTCTACAGAGAAATCCGTTAAAAGCGGACGTTCCCATATGGTGATCGTATCAGAAGAAGCTTCTGATAATACAAAGAAAATGTTTACCAATATGTGTACTCACTATAAAGTTCCCATCTATCTGTTCGGCACAAAAGAGGAACTTGGGCATGCTATGGGACAGGAATTTCGTGCTTCCCTTTCAGTAGAGGACGCAGGATTTGCCAAGACCCTGGCATCACGGATGAATGTAAATGGAGGTAGTTTGAATGAGAGTAAGTGAACTGGCAAATGAACTGGGTAAGACCAGTAAAGAAGTATTAGATATTATTAAACAGAAAGACAGCTCTGCAGCTCTTTTTGCAGCTTCCAGCGTATCTAAGGACCAGGAAAATATGGTAAGAAATGCTGTTAGCCAGAAGAAAGAGGGAAAGACAGAGCCTGCAAAGAAGAAACTGACAGCTGTATTCCGTCCGCAGAACGCACAGCAGCAGATCAAGCGTCCGGTACCAAAGCAGCAGCCAAAGCCACAGCAGGCACCTGCTAAGGTAGAAGAGACCAAACCGGTACAGGCGGCAGAAGTAAAGCCACAGGTACAGGAAGCATCTGCTCCGGCAGCAGAGAGCAGACCTGCACAGGCTGAAAGAGGAGATTTCCAGGGCAGAAGCCAGAACGGCTACCAGGGAAGAGATAACCGCGGTGAGAGACCACAGGGCGGTTATCAGAACCGTGATGGAAGAAACGGCAGCTACCAGGGAAGAAGACAATAACCGTGGTGAGACGAACCACGAGGGCGGCTATCAGAACCGTGATGGAAGAAACGGCGGCTAACCAGGAAGAGATAATAACCGT